>Ga0233429_1000122_pt1 | contig 148746 bp, 118 predicted proteins | sample SI_118_April2016_3_FD_179879 | JGI IMG/M metagenome (GOLD analysis project Ga0233429, IMG submission 179879) | Seawater microbial communities from Saanich Inlet, British Columbia, Canada - SI_118_April2016_135_MG | ecosystem: Environmental > Aquatic > Marine > Inlet | place: Canada: British...
GTATTGAACCTACTGTAATTACTTATAATTTATATCGTGATGGTGACATGTACATGGGCGACCTTGATATGGTTAATTATGATGATATGAATCTTGGATACTCAGAAACACATTGTTATACTGTTACTGCATCAGATGGTGAAAATGAATCTGATCAATCTAATGAAGCCTGTGCTACAACAAATGAGGAAGTCATCTTGATTGATGCCCCAACTAACTTAACAGCAGTTGGTGGTGACGGCATGATCTCACTTGGCTGGGATGCAGTAAATGCTGATGGTTCCAGAGCTGATGTGACCTTATCAGTATCCGCAGCATCTGAAACCAGTCTTGAGTTTTACATGAGCAGTACTGCTGATGTCTATGGTTTCCAATTTAATATTTTAGCAGATGAAATTCTTGGTGCTTCATTTGGAAGTGCTTCTGGCGGATCAGCCCAGAGTGCTGGATTCCTGGCATCCACTAATGCATCTGGTCTTGTACTTGGTTTCTCACTGACCGGTGGATTTATACCAGCCGGTGACGGTGTATTGACCAATGTAGAATGGACCCATACCGGCACAGATGCCTTCATTGATATTGCGATTGATAACTTTGCTGGCGACGGTGGTGTTGCATTGTCAACTGAAACCGGTGCTCCTTTCTGTTATGGCACCTGTATTGAACCTACTGTAATTACTTATAATTTATATCGTGATGGTGACATGTACATGGGCGACCTTGATATGGTTAATTATGATGATATGAATCTTGGATACTCAGAAACACATTGTTATACTGTTACAGCCACTGATGGCGAGAATGAATCTGCTCCTTCAAATGAAGCCTGCGCAACAACGGATGAAGAAGCCATTATTATTGATGCTCCAACAAATCTCACTGCTGTTGGTGGTGATGGCATGATTAGTCTTGACTGGGATGCAATCAATGCAGACGGTTCCAGAGCTGATGTAACTCTATGGATTTCGGAGATTACCGATACCAATATTGAGTTGTCAATGACCAATACTGCCGATGTTTATGGTTTCCAATTTACGCTTATGGCTGATGAGGTCCTCGGGGCAATATACGGTAATACTGGTACAGGCGGTTCAGCTGGCTCAGCTGGATTTTCTGTGGCAGTAGCACCTGCAACAGGAGTTGTTCTCGGCTTTTCATTCGTAGGCTCGGCTATTCCAGCTGGTGAAGGAGTTCTTACCAATGTGGCATGGGCGGCAACTGGTATTGATGGCTTCATGGATATTGATGTGACAAATTTTGCCGGTGTTGGCGGAAGCGCATTATCATATGAAACAGGTGATCATGTCTGTTATGGTGAAAACTGTGTAGAACCATTAGTAATAACATATAATGTCTATCGTGATGGCAACTTATATACTGAAGATTTAAATGATACGCAATTTATCGATGGTGGTTTAGATCCTGTCGAAACCCATTGTTATACTGTAACTGCTTTCGACCAGACAAATGAATCTGATCACTCCAATGAGGCTTGTGGTACGACCAATTCAGCCGAAGATATGTACGCACCTGTTAACCTTACAGCAACAGGTGGTGCTGGTTTTGTTGATGTTGAATGGTTTGATGGTACACCGGCTGAATCACAATGGATTGGATATGACGATGGTATTAATAATGATAGCATTGGTACCGGTGAAGCCGCAGATTTTGACGTTGCTATTCGGTTTGAAGCCGGCGATATGGCCCCATTTTATGGCAGTCAATTATCACAAGTCAGTTTTTTCCCAAGAGAGGTCGCATGCACATATTCAATAAGGGTCTGGATTGGTGGCTCTGCCTATAACTCAGGAACCCTTGTCGTTGATCAGGCAGTAACACCGGATATCGATACCTGGAATATTGTTCAATTAGATACACCAGTAGACATTGAACCTGGTTTAGAACTTTGGTTTGGTTATAGAGCAAATACCACAATAGGATATCCTGCCGGGTGTGATGCCGGGCCTGCAGTTGTTGGATATGGAGACTTAATTTTGTTTGGTGGTACCTGGGTGAGTATGTCTGATAGTTATGGTTTGGATTATAACTGGAGCCTTCAGGGTTTTGTCACCACTAATGGTGCTGACCCAGTTGCCTTAACACCCATCATTGATTCTAATAGGATGAACACCACAGATGAAATGGTAAATGGAAATATGCCAGCGGTTCATGATAATATTTTTGAACCTGAAAATGACGTCACAAGAGATTTCATTGGATATAATGTTTATCGTGACGGGACAGAGGTTGAATTCACAACTAATACCGAATATCATGATACCAATGTTGCTGATGGAGTTGAATACTGCTATTATGCCACTGCAGTTTATGATGGTGGTGAATCAAATCAATCAAACGAAGATTGTGCGACTCCATTCATTACGGAAGTATTACCTCCAATTGCACTGACGGCTGAAGGCGGCGACGGTTATGTTGACCTTGAATGGTTGGAACCTGCACCGGCTGGTGAGAATGAGCTTTTATACTGGGATGGACCATTATCCAACGCATTCTATTTTTATGATACTTTTGAAGCCGGTTTTGCTCATGGCACAAAATTCGAGGTTGATGGTCCATATGATTTAATGGCTGCATCAACAAAAATTTTATCTTCAGGTGACCAATATTGGCCATGGCCAAACAGTACCCACGGTCCGGTTCGAGTTATAGTTCTGGATGATAACAATGGACAGCCGGGCAATGTGATTTTTGATGAAGAAACAGTAGCAGAAGATGGATGGGCAACTGTGTATCCAAATATGACGGGTATGGAAGGCACATTCTATGTGGTAGTTTCTCATACATTAAACTGGCAGACCGGTGGTGATGCTGAAGGATTTGGTATCGACGGAGCCGTTGATTATCCTAATAACATGGTTACAATGGATGCAGGAAATTGGTCAAATGGAGATCCTCTGGGATATGGCGGTGATTATATGTTCTCTGCACTTGTAAGTTCATTCGGTACCGTTCAGCAATTGGGATATTTTGACGACTCAGATGTTGAAACTTTTGCCGATCCAAATTTAGTGACATCAATCCATGATGGTTCATGGGCTCCTGTTGAAGGACCGGAATCACATCCAGTATATCATTTCAATGTTAATCGTGTACTGACTGGTTATAATGTTTATCAGGATGGCACTCTAGTTGGAAGTACGGATGTGGGCGACACAAGTTATCGTGACGAACCTCTTAATAATGGTACGGAATATTGTTACACAGTGACTGCAGAATATGATGAAGGAGAATCTGGACCATCAAACGAAGCATGTGCAACACCTGCAATGGCTTTACCAAATGCACCAACGAATCTCACTGCTGAAGGTGGTGATGCTGTTGTGCATTTAGCCTGGAACGAACCTGATGGTGAGACCAATCCTGATGCCTATAATATTGGGTTTGAAGATGGTGAAATCCCTGATGGCTGGGATAATATTGATGATGATGGCGACGGATTTGCCTGGGAAATAAAAGAGGGTGTTAATGCTTGGGTTCCTCATAGTGGTGATTTCTGCATAGCAAGTGCATCATATATTAATGATATTGGAGCTTTAACGCCTGATAACTGGTTAATTACTCCTTCTCTTACACCTACTGGAGCTTCTGAATTTACATATTGGGTTGCTGCTGCTGATCCAAATTGGGCTTTAGATCATATTGAAGTTAGAGTTTCGACTACTGGAACCGACCCAAGTGATTTTTCAATTGAAGTTGATGATTATACACCACCGGCGGGATCTAGTGATTGGGTAGAAAGAACTATCGATTTATCAGATTTTGCTGATCAAATGATTTATATCGCTATTCGCCACAATGAAAGTTTTGATTGGTATCATATCAAAATTGATGATATATCTATTACTAATTTGAGTGATGGAGCTGTATTCTCAGCTGATTTTGAAACTCCAAGTGACTTAAATAAATTTACAATCAGGTCATCAAATGAGGATCTTCCAATTCGAATAGATGAAAATTTATCCGAAAATGAAATTGATCTAATACTTGCAGAGTATATTGAAAATAATCAGAACAACCAGGAAACATACACCCGCAATGTGGAACAATACTTTGTTCACAGAAGCACAACACAGGGTGGACCATATAACTTGATTGATATTACTGATGCTGGAACACTTACTTATGATGATACCAGCGTAGCAAACGGCACGACTTACTATTATGTCGTTTCTGCCTTACACGATAGTGGTCTTGAGTCAGACTATTCCAATGAAGCATCTGCCATGCCCGAAGAAGAAATACCTTTCCCACCAACTGAACTTACTGCAACAGCCGGTGATGGTATCGTTGACTTAGCGTGGACTGCACCTGAAGGAGCAGATACTGGTGGCTGGCCGCCATGTCCTGATGGTTCGGCTCAGTATGTTGACTGTGCCGGCACATGTTTTGACAATGAAGATTGTGCCGATGCAACCTATGACGGTTGTGTTGATGGTGATGTAACCTGGCTTGGCGATGGCTTCTGCGATGATGGTACATATGGTTTAGTACTTGACTGTGAAGACTATAATTTTGACGAGGGTGATTGTGGTGAAACAGAATGCAATTCTCTTGATGAATTTAATGTTGAAGATTATGGCTGCTATGATGATAATGGTGAGTTATCAAATGCCTATTCGATCACCTGGAATGCTGGTTGCGAACTGACAATATTAGCCTTTGGTGCCGATGATGTTTATGAAAATGTCTTTGATCTCACTGGTCAAGGTTTCAGTTCTGGAATCACCTTCTATGGGTTTGGTCCAAATGAAGAAAATATGTTCATGATTGAAGCAGGTGCTATCCAAAGTGATATTGTAACCGCTTCGACTGGTCCTGAAGATTGCGCTGGTGGTGGTGACCGAATGATTGGTTTCACCGATCTCTATCAGACATCAGATAAAGTATTCACTCCTGGATCCGCCGATCGTAATACCCGTGATCTCACAGGGTACAATGTCTATCGCTCTCTGGTTTCAGGCTCCGGTTACTCGGTTATTGAAACTACTGACCCTTCTGTTACTGAATACACAGATACAGGTGTAACAAATGGCACCACATACTATTATGTGGTTACAGCGCTTTACTCTGGTGGTGTTGAATCACAAGATTCAAACGAAGCATCTGCAACACCTATGGGCTCTGTCTTGATGTCATTATCTGATGCTACTGCAAATGCCGGCGAAAATGTTACGGTCACACTTTCAATGACCAATGACGGTCTCGTTGGCGGTGTTCAGGTTGATCTAATTGATGTACCTGATTATCTGGTGATTGACTCTGTAGAAGGTTCTGCCAGGGTACCAGGAGACTGGGCACTTTCAACCTCTGAGATGAATGATGGTGTTTCTAGAATTCTTGGCTTCTCATTCACAGGTACAACCATTGCTGCAGGAGAAGGCTCGATCTTTGAAATTACCTTCAGCACTACCATGGTTGGACAACCTGCTGAAGTCTCACTATGTACTGCCAATGAAGTTATTTCTGATGAAAATGGTATTGGTTATGGTGTTACCCCCGGCTGCGGAACAGTCACATTAGTACCAGATGGTATCGAAGTGATGATCTCCAGCGCAACAGAGGCTGTTGATCAGGGTGGTATGGTCGATATCTATGTTGATATTGATAATGACGATCCTATTTATGGATTTGAATTGCACCTGGGTGATCTACCAGAATCTGTAACAGCTGTTGACGTTGTTCCTTCTGGTCGAATACCTGAACCAGCATTCTTTAGTTTCAGCGACAATAATGGTGAGCTTACCGCCCTTTGGTTTAGCCTCACATTGGTTCCAATCGAACCAGGTGCAGGGGAATTATTCACGGTTACGTATCAAGTAAATGAAGATGCACCAAATGGTACTGCCGAATTATTTATGAATCCTGAACTGTCTGTATTCTCCAATGAAATCGGACAAAGCATGTTCTATACATCAAATGTTGGAACCATTGAAGTCGGATTACCCGATGTCATGCTTTCATTAGTTCAGACTACAGATAATACATTTGAAGTACACATGAATAATACCGATCAGGTTGCTGGATTCCAGATGGATATTCAGGATTTACCTGATTATTATTCGTTTGCTTCTGCTGCTGGCACACCAAGATTACCAGATGGATGGAATATCACTGGAAGTGAACTGGATGGGAATTTCAGAATCCTTGGATTCTCATTCAATGGATCTGTGATTTCTGCCGGTTCTGGAGCCGTTGTCACCGTTACCATGAATGTTAATGCTCCTGATGATTCTGAAACGGATGTCTGTTTCACATCAGCAATTGTATCAGACGAAACAGGATCGCCATATTTCACCGCAACTGAATGTGCTGTATTCACCAATCCATTTGATGCTGGTGAAGAAACACAGGATATTGTTGTGAATCCATTTATGAATAATATGATTTCATTCTATGTGACTGCGGAAGATATGAGCACAGATACTGTACTTGGAGATGATTTCCTCATAGCATCTGATGATAGTGGCAACTTCTATGTACCTGCATATGGCATCGATGGTATCGGGACTTTATCAAATACAGAAGGATATAAAGTATTTGTTAATGGACAATCACCAGTTACTGTTTCTGTGACAGGTCCAATGATGGATGCTGGTTCTGTTTATGGATGGTCTCCATTCATGAAAAACATGTTTGGATATCCATTCTCCGTAGGTATGTCAGCCATGGACGCATTTGGAAGCTATCACGATGATATCCTAATCATTAGTGATGATTCAGGTGGATTCTATGTACCATCATTGAATATCTTTACCCTCACCGATCTCGAACCTGGTGAAGGATATGAAGTATTCGTGAATGGACCTAATCCGGTAGATTTTGTCTATCCAATGGGTGGAGGTCTTGCCAATGGTGCCAGATTATCTGACAACGAGTTTGGTGAACAATACAAGTTGGACAGCCAATCACAGCAATATGATATAGTTCAGACAGGTGATGCTTATGCAATAATCCTTACTGAAATGGATGGAATGATTGAAGCCGGTGATGAAGTTGCAGTATATGCCTATGGCGAAGTTGTTGGTGCCACCAGAATTATTGATGCGAACAAACCATTAGTAATTGCAGCATGGAAAGCATTTGATGAATACGGTTTTGAACTACCTGGTTTTGAAACTGGCGATCCAATAGAATTAAGAGTATGGAGCCAAAATCAGAATAGAGAACTGTATGTCAATGCTGATTTGGATAATAATTGGTTTGGTATGAATCCTCTTACTTCTGGATCCATAGTTGTTACAAATGGTGATGCGATTCCAACTACATTTGAATTGGGTCAGAATTATCCTAATCCATTCAATCCAAGCACAACCATAGATTTCACCATTCCGGCAGATATGAAAATCAGCCTCACAGTATTTGATATTACTGGTCGGCAGATTAGAACCTTAGTTAGTGGTCAATTCATCACTCAGGGTTATCATAGCATTCTTTGGGATGGTAAAGATGCCAATGGAAGCGAAGTTTCTGCAGGTCTCTATATCTATACTTTAAATGGTAATGGATTTAATGACACAAAGAAAATGGTTATGCTGAAATAGCAAAACCCAATATCTAACTTTACTCTTAAACGGGGGACAGAAATGTCTCCCGTTTTTTTATCCAGTCCAATTAGGGTAAGGTAGATAGTGGGAATAGGAGAATAGAATTAGTTATCTCGGTATGGCAGTTTTTGATAGGAAATGTATAACAATCATCCTGATTGTTTCCCTTTAGTTCTCACCCTATGCGGATTTCTATAGAATTAGACTGAATATTGATTATTGATTAACGAATGATGATTTAAGAACGGACCACTTTTTAGAGGTGGTGAATAACAATCATCATGAAGGTTCTATTTTGGTTTTAAGTCTTAGTGGATTTCTTAAGATTTATCTCCCCATTCTGCCAGGATAACGCCTGCTACAATGAGTACTCCGCCAAACCATCCCCAAAGGGACAGCCATTCACCGGCAAATACAATTGCAATGGCGGCGGCAAACAAAGGTTCAAGACTTAAAATTATAGCTGTACGTGAAGGACTCAAAATTTTCTGAGCAGCAATCATCACGGTAAATCCAAAAAGGGTGGCGAACAAGGCAGTAATAACTAATACGATCACTAAATGATTTGACCACACGGTGGGCTGGGATTCCAATATAAAATGATTTCCAAAAGATAGAATGGCAACCGTAAATCCCTGAATAATAAAAAATCTATATATGTTTACTGACTGCTGAACATATTTATCTTGAACAATAATATGCAATGCAAAAGACAGGGCGCAACCAAGGGTGAATAAATCTCCATTATTTACCCCATCTCCACTGGGATTCAAAACAAAAAACAAACCAATTATGGCCAATATCATGGAAAGCCAAATTTTTATACGCACTTTTTGAATTCTGAGCATCACCAGGATAACCGGTACCATGATAATGCTGATACTGGTTATAAATGCTGATTTACTGGCTGTGGTGATAGTGAGACCGAAAGTCTGGAATCCAAATCCAGAAAACAAGAATATACCTGTAAAAATACCGCCGATAATCTCCAGCCTTGTAAATCCTTTTAAATGTCGAAAAAATATTATCAATGAGATTAGGGATGCTATAAGAAAGCGCCAGGCAGAAAAAGCAAAAGGGGGAATATTTAACAAGGCATCCTTTACGAGAACAAATGTTGCTCCCCAAATAAAGGTCGTTATTATCATTCCGGCAACAGCAAGATGGGTTTTTGATTTATGATTCAGTTTTTAAACCATGAAATATGCTTGTCACTCCAAATGTTAAATCGATGCATCCCGGTTTACAAAACCCAGCGGATCTGATCATCTCCAGCATTTCAGGTCTTTCGGGAAAGTTTTCAACTGATTCTGGAAGGTATCGATATGCATCAGATCGTGAGAAAAGACCGGCAATTCTTGGCAGAACATTTTTAAAATACCATTGATAGAGGATATCAAATATTTTTGATTGTGGTGTTGAAAACTCAAGTATCGCCAGTTTTCCGTTTGGTTTTAATACACGGAAGAACTCGTTTAATGCCAGATCATAATGACCGATATTTCGAAATCCATAGGCAATGGTCAAAGTATCAAACTGATTATCCTTAAATGGTAAATGTTCACCATCACCTTGAACAAACTTAAAGTTATGAATTTTTCGTTTTTTGGCCTTTTGTAAGCCAATTTTCACCATGTTATAGGCATAATCCAAACCGATAATATTTAGGTTATTGTTTCTTTTTAAGATGGCAAAACCAACGTCACCTGTCCCGGTGGCAACATCAAGAATACGTTGTGCAGCCTGCGGTTGTATAAATCTCACCAGGCGAAATCGCCAATAATAATCAATACCAAAGCTTAACAGGTGATTAAGAAAATCATATTTTTCAGATATATCATCAAACATATCTTTGACATATTTTTTCTTTTCAGCACCCTGATGTTTGAATTCAGTCATAGTTCCGATTAATGTTTTATTAAAGATGAATTGGTAAACCACTGTAAATACAGCGAATTTTAGTGTAAATTTTACGTCAAATTTTCAGTAATAAACATGACTGCGCCAACGAAAACTCTTCTAAATAAAATAAAAAGTGGTGTTGAACAAGCGATTCAAAAATCCAAGGACCAAAACATTGACATCATACTGTTATGTTCGTTTCCTTTTGAATCGGATGATCTGTTACCCGTATTGACCCATCCTGCCGATAGAGATGTGACGCGAATATATTGGGAACAGCCGTCAAAACAATTTACCATTGCTGGTCTGGGTGCCGCCCGGGTTTTTAATTTCTGTAATTCCAAAGATTTCCACCAAATCAATAAAGAAATCACCTCATGCATGAATAATTTTGTATCCTGCGATGAGGATAACACAACTCCGTTTATCCTGGGTGGGCATGCTTTTAACCTATCGGCGAAACCGGATAAAACCTGGTCAAATTTCCCGCGCGGACGATTTATTTTGCCTGAATGTTTGGCAGTACATGAGAATGGATCTGGTAAATTGATAATTTCCAGGGTGGTTAAACCAGATGACAAGCAGAAATCTCTATTTGAAGAATTCTACCGCACCTGTATTCATTATACCAATCGATTACCCGTAACTCTGCCGCCAATCCAATATATTCCGGTGGATAAGTATCGGGAAAATCCAGATTGGCCTTCTTATAAAAAAACCATTTGCTCGGTATTAAAGAAAATTAAACCTGGATTAGTCGATAAAGTTGTTATTTCCAGATCTCATCATGTGAGAGTGGATGGGAAGTTTAAAGCGATATCTGCATTGCAGGTTTTACGAAGTACCTATCACGGCTGCACAAGTTTTATGTTCAGTTTTCCTGGAGAAGGAATATTCTTTGGTTCCACCCCTGAACTTCTAATTAATAAAGAGGGCAGCCTGATTAAAACGGAAGCCCTTGCCGGTACAATGGGTAGGGGACGAAATATGGAAGAGGACCGATTGCTTATGGAGAATCTGATGGACAGCCATAAAGAAAGAGAGGAGCATACTTTTGTCATCGATCAGATTAGAAGAAAACTTGAACCACTTGTTTCGATTTTAGAAGTAGAGGATACACCGGGGATTCTCAAATTAAAAAATGTCCATCATCTCAGGACAGAAATTAAAGGTAAGCTGGAGAATGGTAAAAATATCCTGGATCTGATCCAGCAGTTACATCCCACACCGGCCGTAGCTGGAACACCAACCGAAAAAGCAATGAATATTATTCGTCAATATGAAACCCATGACCGAGGTTGGTATTCTGGACCGGTAGGGTGGATAGATAAAAATGGTGACGGTGAATTTTGTGTGGCACTTCGTTCGGCTTTGGTTAACAAGGAAGAGGCGCATGTATTTGCTGGTGGTGGTATTATGGCAGAGTCAGTCCCAGAAAACGAATGGAAAGAGTCTGAGCTAAAACTCATGCCGGTTATTTCAGCATTATCAGGTGGTCAGATTTGAATACAGGTGAACTGAATTTAGCCTGGTCCCGGGCCATGGTTGAAATTTTGGTAACTACTGGTATAAAACATGCCTGCATTTCACCAGGCAGCCGCAATACTCCTTTAGTCCTGGCGATTGTAGAGCAGACATCAATCAATTGCATCAGTCATTTTGAAGAACGCTCTGCCGGTTATTTTGCTTTGGGCATGGCAAAAAAATTGAGCGAACCGGTAATTTTAATATGTACAAGCGGTACCGCAGCCGCTAATTACTATCCGGCAATAATCGAGGCAAATTATAGTCGGGTTCCACTCATTGTCATCACCGCCGATAGACCTGATTACCTGGTTGGATCCGGCGAAAATCAAACCATTCATCAAAAAAATCTTTACGGCTGTCATGTTAGATATTTCAAGGATGTGGGATTACCTGTAGAGGACCCCATAAATATGACTCATCATATTTTCTCGGCCGTAATCATGTCACTGGGAATCAATGGTGAAGGATTACTTCTTAACCCGGCAGGACCGGTTCATATTAATGTTCCATTTGAAGAGCCGCTTATTCCCGACAACATAAATATACCTTTAGAAAATATTGAACCAGGCATTCAATATGCAATTCCTCCGATCCAATATTCAAAGGTTTCCGAAGATGCGGTAAAAAACTTACCGGATGGCGATACGATTATCATTTGTGGAAGAATGGATGATGACCAATCAAAGCTATCTATTCTAGAATTATCTGAGTTTATTAACGCTCCCATATTCGCAGATCCAACTTCAGGTCTAAGATATTGGAAACATCATGAAAATATCATAACAACATATGATTTATTCTTGAGAAATGAAAATATTGAACCGAATTTGGTCATTCGTTTTGGGTCAAAGCCAGCTTCAAAAATCCTTTGTAATAAACTAAATGACTGGAATGATAAAACAATTCTGGTTGATAGTATTGGTCGATTCAACGATAATTGTAAAATTGTTATTAATTCAAGGATCAAGAACTTCTGTGAAAAAGGAATATCCCAAAATCTTAGAGCATCCAAAAAATCTAAAACGGCTGAGATAATTAAATTATTTGAATCAAAATATCGAAATACAATTTCAGATTATATTCAGAACCAACCAATGTTTGAGGGTTCGGTGGTGACTGCCTGTATTGAGTCATTGAAAAAGGGTGATAATCTAATTCTGGGTAATTCCATGCCGATACGGGATGCCGATATGTTTACACCAAATCTTGGTGTTGATATAAACGTGTTTGCAAACCGCGGTACCAGTGGTATTGATGGCGTTACATCCACAGCGATGGGGATTGCGGCCATTACATCCTTAAAATTAAAATCTGAAAATACAATGCTTATCACCGGTGACCTGGCATTCTTTTATGATCTTTCAGGTCTATATCAGTCAATGCGTTATGGGATGAAATTGACAATAGTGGTAATCAATAATAAAGGTGGAGGTATATTTTCATTTTTACCGGTGTCAAATTATGGGACAGAATATTTTGAAGAGTTCTGGCTGACAAATCCAAATCTTAGTATTCCGAAAGCAGCGCAATTATTTAATTGTTTATACTTTTTTGCTGACAACATTAAAGCATTGAATGAATCTTTGGAAAGCAGCAGGCAGAAAGATGGTGTTACGATCATTGAAGTGAGCTCAGATATGAATGAAAATACCACTGCTCATAAGGCCTTATTAGAATCCCTAACAACAAAGTAGAATTGCCCCATGATTTATAAAACATCTTCTGTAGAGTATTATTTGGATGTAGATCCTGAAATAAAAAATGACACCATTCCTGTTGTTCTGCTACACGGGTTTACCGGGAGCAGTCGGGTTTGGAATCCTTTTTGTCAATATTTTCCCTGTCCCTGTATTACCATTGACATCCCTGGCCACGGTCAATCCCGGTTTGCTGAAAATATCGAGACGTATACGATTGATGACTGGTGCAACGATCTTTACAATATATTACAGAAATTAAATATTCAAAAAATCAATCTCCTGGGATATTCCATGGGTGGAAGATTAGCACTTATTTTTGCAAATCGCTTTCCAGAATGTGTCCAGTCGCTTATATTGGAAAGTACCACTCCAGGCTTTGAAAATGATGATGACCGTAGTAAAAGGCTGATGGATGACATGGCATTAGCAGAAAAAATAAGAACTGATTTTCAAGGATTTTTAAGTATTTGGGACAAAAAGTTTTTATTCAGAAATCATAAACAGAGAAATCCTAAAGAATATGAAATACTTTCGGATATTAGAAGAAACTCAGAGATTTGGCAGTTATCGAAGGCACTTGAATTTCTCGGACCTGGGAAGCAGGATAACCTCTGGCCGCATCTGAATGAGTTTCCATTCCCCATAATGATAATCGCCGGTGAAGAGGATAATAAATTCTCACAAATTGCCAATAGAATGTGGAAATGCCTCAGACATAGCTCAGTACATGTCATTCCATCCTGCGGCCATACCGTGCATTTGGAAGAGCCGGTAACTTTTCGGAATATTCTAATCGACTGGCTGAAATTGAATTGCTAATTCCGGCCGAATGTTAATATCTAATCGTGGGAATTAGGACTCACTGATAGTTATATTTTAATGATATTGGTTCATAGGGCAAAGTAAAAGTGTGATAGCTGATAAATTTATAACTGTTTATATACGAGTCCATAAATGAACTCGCTGGAAACGAAAATCGATGCTAAAACATACTGATAAAAGCGCGAAGGGATTTATCAATTCTTTTAGAAGTATCTGAATGAATTGACACATGACTATCAATTTAGTCACGTAAACAGATATCATTACATTCCCATACAGGTGACTTGCCGCAACTGCAGGCAGCATCACCCTCCTTCATTAATTCAAATGTTACCTGATCCAAATGTGTTACAAAGTGATGTGCTTTAGGCATATCTTCTGGTTCCACTGATCCAGCGAGGGCAATAACCATGGCGCCAGATGCCAATGCTGCATTTAATCCATGTACAGAATCCTCAATAATTATACACTCAAATGGTTCAACATCAAGCAATTTCATCATTAAGAGATATGGTTCGGGGTGTGGTTTACTATTTTTAGTCATGCCACCGTAAATCACTTCGGGAAAATATTGTTTTATTGACATTAATTCATTGACATATTCATACATGGGCTTTGGTGAGGATGTGACCAAACCGATTTTGTAACCAGCATCAGAAATTCTACCAGAAAGAGATTTGAAACCGGACATGAATCTCAATTCACTTTTAAATTGATTCCGCACATATAAACGTCCTTTTTCCATCAATTTCTGTTTGTCTTCACGGATTTGATATCTCTCCATTGCCAATTGGTAAAACCCTTCTTCTGTACTGCCGCGGAATAATTTCCAATCTTCATCCGGAATGGTAACACCGTACTCTTCAAATAATTTTATTTCTGCTTTTGCATATAAAGGTTCTGAATCAACAACTACTCCATCAAGATCAAATAATACTGCTTTTACCATATTTCCCTATGTATCTGTTTAGTTTAATGAATATAATAATTGGCAATGAGTAATAAATAAATTTTTCATATCAGTAGGATCAAATTTCCCAAGTTTATGACCAATCACTTCTTCATGATCATAATGTAGCTTCCCCATTTTTTGCCACACCCCGGGAGCAGGTACTCCACTGTACTCTTCGATAACATGTGCAGATAATTCGCTTCCTACCGGTCCCCACATGGATACTGTATTTACAACCCCATCATTTTCATACCAATCTATCTCGGAGGTCAAATATTTTCCCATCATATAACCAGATGTCCATAATCGCCAATTCATCATCTCGTCTGGACGATGATAATCTGAGTTCTCTTTTTTCTGGGTCGCGTACGTAGCATAGGAAAAATAATATGTTGAAGAATCGGTTTCGGATAAATCATTGAATGATAATGCCCCCTCAAGAGATAAATCCCAGGCACAAAAATTCTTTGATTCTGAAAGTTTGGATGCCTTTATTTTACGGAGATACTGTTTTATGGATTCATCTTCATCACGAGATAATCCCCATTGCTCAAGGTCGAAATCATAGTATTTTTCGACAAAGCTATCTTCCTGCATTCCACCAAGGTAGACGACCATTTTTTGAACAAATGGGAAAAAATTATAGACAATTGGCATGAGAGTGGTGCCATTATGAGGTGTGGAAATTGTTGTATTGCTTTTTATCCAACCGGAATCTGAGGAAGTGAGCAACGAACTTTTCTCATCTGGGAAAGTGGTTTTCAACAGGTATTCAAGCATCCTGGTAGTCTGTCCTCCCATGCTGTGTCCGATAATATGTACCGGGTGGTCAGCATCCCATTGAGGAAAAAGACCATCATATACTTTACCTTCCGGTGATCGAATCAAACCATATTCCTCAGAATGAGAGATGCCATAATCTACTTTACCGCCTTTTATCTGATAGTATGCCTCGATAGCCCGGTCCCAATTTGATGAAATGGGTCCAACGGAGACAGTATAAACCTCAAAACCTTCATCAATAAGAACCTGTTGAAGATCTGTATGCCCCCCCCAATAATTATAATCACGCATTTCATCTCTACCCCAGCCAATAAAACCATGTATTAGAATGATTGGATGACGATTGGATGAAAATGCCAATGAAGGGAGAGCTATTGAAAGAATGAGTAAAAAGGAATAAACAGATCGCAGTAATGGACTCATGATTGTTCCGAGTTTATAATTATTTCCCTGATATTACGAACTCGTTCCAGTACAGGGGGATGGCTATAAGATAAAAATACTGTGAAGAAATGAGGTGTTAGATTGCTCAGGTTTGATAAAGATAAGTTTTTTAAGCCATCAATAAATGCATTACCGTTATTGGTGGTTTCTACTGCGTAAGTATCGGCCTCAAATTCATTTTTCCGGGAATAATAATTCATCACCACCGATAATATTATGTCAATTGGTGAGAATAATAATCCAAAAAATAAAAGACTTGCATAAACAGAAAGATGAGTCATTTTGAAGGCAGAAAACAAATGTGGATTATTAATAAACAATGACATGAGATAGAGCAAAACGCCGGTATGGATAATTGAAATAATCATACCTTTCAAGATATGCTTCCTCTTGTAGTGACCAACTTCATGGGCGATGATTCCCAATAGCTCATCTGATTCATGGGTCTTCATCAAAGTATCAAAAAGGACGATTCTTTTATTTTTCCCGAAACCGGTAAAGTATGCATTTGAATGGGTGGATCGTTTTGAACCATCCATAACAAAAACTCCTTTTAGCGGGAAACTGACCTTTTTTGCATAATTTGTGAGTTTATCCTTTAAGTCACCATCTTCCAAAGGAGTGAATTTATTGAATAGTGGTGCGATAAAATTTATATACAGCGGGGGAAGAACAAAAGTGAGTACTGTCATGATTATCCAGGCGGTAAGCCATGCCAAATTTCCGAGAAATTCGAATACATAGAGAATAGAACCCATAACTAAAGAACCTAGAATAATTGTAAGTAAATAGCCCTTTAATTTGTCAGTTATATATAGTCTCGGCGTCATTTTATTGAAGCCATATTTTTTTTCAATACGAAATGTTTGATAAAGGTTAAATGGCATGGATAGAAAATCCTGCATGATAAACAGAAGGCCGATAAAAAATAAACCACCAAAAATGGGATGATTGGTGTACTCTCTAACGAATATATCAATATAATTAAATCCGCCGTAAAGGATGAATAATAATGTGATAATAAAACTAAATACTGATTGAATAGAGGCAAATTTTATATTCTCGCGAGTATAGTTCTGTGACTTTTCGTATTTATGGTTATCATATACACCTGAAAATTCCTCAGGTAAAACCGGGGATAGGGATTTAAGTGTAAGATATTGCGAGATATTGCTGAGCAGGAAATCAACAACGAGTGCTGAGATGATGATTATCAAATATATATTCATATTTACCTCGTTAGATTAACCGAAAGAATAATGTTTTTTAATAGGTTTAATTACTTTCCATCGACATTTCAGTCCTTGTGGAAACTCTACAAAATCACCCTTCTGGATATGGAAAGACTCAAGGTTAACTGTGACATAAACTTCACCCTCAAGTATGAGACAGCGTTCTTCTTCGTCGTAAAACCAATCGAATTCGGAAACATCGCAAGTCCAAATAGGCCAGGATGATATTTCCTCTCGATTAATATTCTGATCCTCCGGTTTGATAATATTAATTTTCATATTTTACTTTCTAATAAATCGATGTAAATCTAAACTCATGAAGATGTATCGTTCATAAGTTTTGAAATATAGTTTTCAAAATCTTCAAATTGAGTATAGTGATATCCATGCATTCCATTTCGATTTGCCGCTTTAACATTTTCTGACGCATCGTCAACGAAAATAGATGAATCTGCAACAGATCCAGTAATCGATAGAGCATATTTGAAAATTTCATTATTGGGCTTTGATACGCCAGCACTTTCAGAGGTAATAACAGAATCAAAATATTTAAAAAAATCAAATTTCATTTTGAGTGAATTTATATGACTGTTTACTGTGTTGGATATGATGTGAAGATTAAATTGCTTTTTTAAACCTGGCAATAAGCTGGCAATAGGTAAAATCCCCATTTCCTGTTGCTGAAGTCTTGAAAGAAAATCATTACGGTTTAGTTTATCCCCGTTAACCAGCTGGTATTGTATTTTTTGAAAATATTGATCAAAACTGAGTTCCAGGCGAACAAAGCGCATATAATTTTCCCCAGTAACAATTTCTCTGGTTTGGTAAAAGGGAATATCCAACTCTTTTGAGACATATCTGACAATGGATGTTTCATCCCTGCCAATGAGTACACCAAAAAGGTCGAAGAAAATTGTTTTATACTCTATGATCATTAATTGTCCATATAAATTTGGGCAAAATTATTCAAACTACTTTCCATTGTCAAAGGGATTGTTTTCAGTATTCAATTTCAAGTTTGAGGCAAGAATCTCAAAATTTATAATTATGTCAAGTTGAATTGTCACGAAAACCTTTCAACTTTATAACTTTCCACTAATTTATACCCCTTCAATCCCTTTAATTTCACCATTGGTATTTTTAAGATAATTAACGGGGAATTCTATGCTTTTGAGAAAAGTATTCATTATTATTTTTGTATTATTCATAGGCTGTTCGCCAATAACACATCAACCCCTGGCAGTTTCTGTAGAGCAAGTTGAGTTAATACAGGCAGGAATGACCGTAACTGAGGTACAAAATCTACTGGGTAAACCATATAAAATATCTCATCTTTATGAAGGTGCCCGTGACGAGAATATTTTTATTCACCAGTATCCTGTAAGATATAAATTGTATCCCTTTGATAAACATAATGAAGCATTAGGACCATTATCCGCTGATCAGATCGAGGGGAAATTCAACTACCGGAATAGTCGGTTTTTCAATAAAGGAACTTTTGACCGGGTATATTTTCTTCAATTTGTATTTGAGGATAGTCTGCTTGTGAAATATGAACCGTTTATCGAAAGAAAATAATTTGACCGGAATTCCAGCGGTACTTGTTCTTGAAAATGGAATAATATTTCACGGAACATCAATTGGTGCTGAAAAAAATGCTGGTGGTGAAGTCTGTTTTAACACGGGCATGACAGGATATCAGGAAACATTCACCGATCCATCATACCATGGACAAATCCTAACAATGACCTATCCTCATATTGGGAATTATGGGGTCAATGATATCGATAATGAAAGTCAAAAAATTCAAATTGCCGGTTTAGTTGTAAAAGATCTATGTGATACTCCTTCTAATTTCCAGTCTCAATCATCTCTGCAGGATTATCTAAAAGAACAAAACATTACCGGCATACAAGATGTAGATACGCGGGCGCTGACCAAAATCATTCGGTCTGAAGGTGCCATGAATGCGCTCATCTCAACGGATGTAGATGACATCGCAGGTATCACAAAAACTTTAGATACGGTACCCAAAATGACAGGTTTGGATCTGGTCTCAAAAGTGACCTGCAAGGAAAGTTATCCATACCCTCCGCCAAAGGAGATGATAAATAATAAATACCATGTTGCCGTTGTGGATTACGGTGTAAAAACCAATATTTTAAAACAACTTACTGAATCCGGATGCCGGTTGACAGTGTATCCAGCTGCAACTGAAAAAGAACAATTACTGGCTGCCGAAATCGATGGTGTTTTCCTCTCAAATGGACCTGGAGATCCAGCTGCAGTGAACTATGGTATTGACCTGGTAAAATCGTTGCTTGGCAAAAAACCAATATTTGGAATCTGCCTTGGTCATCAGATACTTTGTCATGCCCTTGGTGCATCCACGTATAAATTGAAGTTTGGTCATCGAGGTTGCAATCATCCTGTAAAAAATCTGTCAACTGGAAGGGTGGAGATTACCAGTCAAAATCACGGATTTGCTGTGGCTATTGAGTCGTTACCCGAATCAATGCAGGCAACTCATATTAGTTTGAATGATAATACATTGGAGGGAATACAAAGTTTGAATTTCCCAGCTTTTTCGGTTCAATATCATCCGGAATCCAGCCCCGGCCCTCATGATTCACGATATTTGTTTAATCATTTTATTGAATTAATGGATCAACAATGAGCACTCCCGCCCTCGAAATTCACAATATCTGTAAATCATATGGTAAGAGGAAAGTGGTGGACAATTTGTCCATTTGTGTGAACAAAGGAGAAGTATATGGCTTTCTCGGTCCCAATGGTGCTGGTAAATCCACTACCATCAGAATTATACTGTCACTGACAAAAGCAGATTCTGGGGTGGTTAAAATATTTGGTCAGTCAGTGTCGGAGTATAAGGAAAAAACTCTCATTCATACAGGTGCCATGATCGAAAAGGCCGATTTTTATCAAAACCTGTCTGCTGAACAAAATTTAAAAATGCTGGCCAGTATGACAAAAACACCATCCAAACGTATTGATGAGGTTTTGGATATTGTTGGACTTGAATCCAGACGAATGGACAAAGTCAAGAAATACAGTCAGGGGATGAAACAAAGATTAGGCATTGCTCAATCTCTCTTAAACTATCCCAAACTGTTGGTATTGGATGAACCAACAAATGGTCTTGACCCTGGCGGTATGAAAGAAATAAGAGATTTGATTCTAAAATTATCCAACGAAGGCATCACTATATTTATTTCATCTCACCTCCTGAGTGAAGTGGAAAAGATTTGTACTTCAATGATGATTATCAAAAATGGTGTGGTTATCCGGGAGGGAAATGTAAAAGGTCTCATTTCAGAGATATCTGATATATACTTTACCATATCAGTAAATCAAGTAGACAAGGCCCAAACCATAATTAAGAATTTATCTTTTGCTAAATTGGTGAATACGGATGGTGAATATTTGCAAATCACTTCGGAGAAAGACCGAATTTCAGATATAATTAAAATTTTTGTTGATCAGGGCATCCAAATCAAATCAGTGATCCCCAATATGACCCTTGAAGATTATTTTCTCACAATAACAGAAGAGAATTCAAAAGGAAATAACTCAAGATCATGAAATTCATGCTTACATTGATAAAAAATGAAATTCAAAAAATTCTTGGTAAAAAAAGAAGTTTGATTGGATTTATTGCAATGGGTGTGTTGATTCCAGTTATCATGATTGCCTTTAGTTATAGCGAGGGAGGATTTGCCAATGAATTGAGTAAAAAAGCCAAAGGTATGGGTGGTGGTTTTCTTGTAGTTGGATCAATTGTAAATGGATATTTTATTGCCCACATGATAATGAATTTTCTCTGGGTGCATATCCCTTTTCTCATAACTTTGGTTGCCGGGGATGTGGTGGCAGGAGAAGGCGCTGCCGGTACATTCAGAATTTATCTCATCCGACCTGTGTCTCGATTTAAAATTCTGTTATCCAAATTACTAGCAGTTTATATCTATACAGCAGCATTGATCATATTTTTTGGATTATTAAGTCTTGGTCTTGGTGTAACGTGGCATGGAACCGGTGATTTATTTGTACTCCATGACGGAATTCTAATCCTTGGACCTGAAACCGCTTTGATTCGATTTTTGCTGGCTTATACTCTGGCCATATTTATTATGTTTTCGGTGGCATCACTTACCTATATGTTTTCATCAATGGTGAATAATGGCATTGGACCTATGGTGGGTGCCATGGCAGTGATAATCATTTCTATTGCCATATCAAATATTCCTTTGGATATATTTATAACGGTCAAACCATATCTGTTTACCACATATTTCGATATCTGGATGAAAGCCTTTTACGATCCAGTTCCCTGGGATGCCATCTTCAAAGGAATAGGTGTATTGGCCATATACATCATCAGTTTTGTTTCTATTAGTTTTTGGATTTTTACCCGAAAGGATATTCTTACATGATCAGAAGAACAATACCATTGATTATCGTCGGTTTAATCTTTACATGTCTTGATGCCATGGACTCAAGTTTCAGCGTCACCATGGTTCGGGAAAAACTAACTGAACAATTCTCAAAGGTGGAAGACTTCACAGTTGATATCAAGCTGTCAGTTCAGATGACAGGGTTAAGGATGCCAAAGAAAAAAATCACTCTCCATTATAAAAACCCTGACCATTTTAAAATAGAATCAAAAGGATTTGCCCTCGTTCCCCAGTATGGATTACCACTATCACCAGAAGTACTACTGAATTCTTTGTCAGATATTACCATTGACTCCGTGGATGAAATATCGCATCGATTAATTCTCAAAGGTAATATTCAGTTGGGAGTTGATAAAGAGGATATCTGGAATTTCTCGGATAAAGGCAATCAATCCATGACAATGTCAGTGTCAATAGATACTGAAAGATGGGTGATTCCGTCGTTTGAAGTATATGCTGGCGCTGAAAAGATATTACGTATTGATACCGGGTTTTCAAATTTTGAAAATGGTCTGTTTCTTCCGGTGGAGACAGTTATAGAATTGGATATCCCTGAAATGGATGCAAATCCTGAATTTCATATGCGAGAGGGCAATGCACCGCAATCAGGGAAGATCACCTTAGTGTATAAAAACTATAAAGTAAATCAGGGATTGGATGAAGCCTTTTTCCTCGAAGAACCGGAATAGCTAAAATGCCTAAACGCGATGATTTAAATTCCATACTTATCATTGGGGCGGGTCCTATTATCATTGGCCAGGCTTGCGAATTTGATTATTCCGGGACCCAGGCCTGCAAATCATTACGTGAAGAGGGATATCGAATTATCCTGCTAAATTCAAATCCGGCTACTATAATGACAGATCCCAATCTTGCCGATGCCACCTATCTTGAGCCGATTACAATTACAGCCATTGAAGAAATCATCAAAAAAGAAAAACCGTCAGCAATTCTCCCAACTGTAGGGGGACAGACTGCATTGGATCTTGCTATTCAATTGGAAAAAAATGGATTGCTACAAAAATATGACGTTGAACTCATAGGTGCCAATGTGCAGGCCATTGAAATTGCTGAGGACCGAGAGAAATTTAAATCGGCAATGCACGAGGTGGGTATTGAAACTGCTGCAGGTCGATTTGCATCTTCAATCGATGAGGCAATGGAAATTGTCAGGGAAATCCCATTTCCCATAATTATTCGACCGTCGTTTACTATGGGTGGAACCGGCGGTTCAACTGCATACAATATAGAGGAATTCAGTGATTTGGTGGATATCGGTCTCAATGCCAGCCCCATTCACCAGGTCCTCATTGAGGAATCGCTTCTCGGATGGAAAGAATATGAAATGGAGGTGGTGCGGGACAGGGCTGATAATGCCGTAATTGTCTGCTCGATTGAGAATCTAGATCCAATGGGAATTCATACAGGTGATTCTATAACGGTTGCCCCTGCTCAGACATTATCAGACAAAGAATATCAGAAAATGAGAAACTGGTCTATCAAATGTCTCAGAAAAATTGGTGTGGATACTGGTGGTTCAAATGTTCAGTTTGCTGTAAATCCCCAGAATGGTAGAATGATTATAATTGAGATGAATCCACGGGTTAGTCGGTCATCGGCATTAGCATCAAAGGCCACTGGTTATCCTATCGCTAAAGTTGCAGCTAAACTTGCTGTGGGATATCTTCTCGATGAAATCCGTAACGACATCACCGGCTATACAACGGCGGCCTTCGAACCGGTACTGGATTATGTGGTGACGAAAATCCCAAGATTTGATTTTGAAAAATTTCCCAGTGCAGATGGAACCCTGGGTGTGCAGATGCAATCAGTTGGTGAGGTCATGGCCATTGGAAGGACATTTCCTGAAAGTCTTCAAAAGGCCTTTAGATCCCTGGAAACAGGATTATCCGGAATTGAGCCTAAAAAAACACCATCACGGGATTTATCTTTATATACAATGAGATTTGGTACGGCCTTCAGAGTCCAAAAGATATGGTCAGCATTCAAGCAGGGCCGGTCTTTAAAAGAACTACATGATGCCACATCAATAGACCCATGGTTTTTACATCATATTCGTCAGCTTTATCAAAAAACATTAGAATTTTCATTGAGACCTGAGTGTGTAATCCTCCTAAAGAAAAATGGGTTTTCTGACATTCAGATTGCTACAATGAGTGGGAAATCAGAGGATGATATCCGGTCCTATAGAAAAATTCACGGCATATTGCCAGTATACAAAATTGTCGATACATGTGCCGCTGAATTTGAATCGCAAACACCCTATTGTTATTCCACATATGAGCAATTTGATGAAATCGAACCCCTGGATGGTAAAAAGATAATAATCCTTGGCAGTGGACCCAATCGTATCGGCCAGGGCCTGGAATTTGATTATTGCTGTGTTCAGGCAGTATTCGGTTTGCAGTCTATCGGTTATAAAACCATAATGGTGAATTGTAATCCAGAAACAGTTTCAACGGATTTTGATATCTCAGACAGATTATATTTCGAACCGCTTACCTACGAAGATGTTATGAATATCGTTGATTTTGAAAAACCTGATGGTGTATTGATCCAATTTGGTGGACAAACTCCATTGAACATTGCATCTCGACTAAAAGAAAGCGGTGTTTCAATCCTGGGTACATCACCGGATGCTATTGACCTTGCCGAAAATCGACAAAAATTTGGTGAGATTCTTACGAAACTGCAAATTCCGGTGCCGGATTGGGGGACTGCAACGACGGTGTCTGAAGCTATTGTCATTGCTGAGAAAATTGGTTTTCCAGTATTAGTACGACCTTCATATGTATTGGGTGGGCGTGGTATGGAGATTGTCTATGATGGAGCTGAATTAGAACGGTATGTTGAAAACGCTACTGAAATATCCGGTAATTATCCCATTCTGATCGATTCATTCCTTGAGGACGCTTTTGAGTTTGATGTGGATGCTTTATGCGATGGCTCAGATGTCTATATTGCCGGGATAATGCAGCATATCGAAGAAGCAGGGATCCATTCAGGGGATTCAGCCTGCGTCATCCCGCCATACTGGCTACCGAAGAATTCCCGGTTAATGATTGAGGATTATACTCGTCAACTGGCTCTATCCTTAAATACAATCGGCCTGGTAAATATTCAATTTGCCATGAAGCATAATACGATATACGTTATTGAAGTGAATCCAAGAGCTAGTCGAACGGTACCATTTATCAGTAAAGTTATTAATATCCCAATTGCAAAAATTGCTTCTCAGCTGGCCGCAGGTAAGAAATTATCAGATTTTGACTTGCTGTCCAAAAAGAGAAATCATCTGATTGCCATCAAAAAACCTGTTTTTCCATTTAATAAGTTCCCCGGTGAAAATGTATTTTTATCCCCTGAAATGAGATCTACCGGTGAAGTAATAGGAATCGACTCTCATCTCGGAGCTGCCTATGCAAAGGCAGAAATCGGCTCGGGAAATCGGTTACCGAAATCAGGGATTGCCTTCATATCCGTGAATGATGAGGATAAAATTCAAGTAGTATCTGTTGCCAGAGATCTGCTGGAGTTAGATTTTGAACTTGTGGCCACATCGGGTACAGCAGCACTATTAAATGAAAATGGTTTACCTGTAGCTGAAATCTTAAAGGCAACAGAAGGTCGCCCTAACATTCTTGATGCGATAAAAAATGGAGAAATACACCTGATAATTAATACACCAATGGGTAAATGGTCCCGACGGGATGAGTACATGATTGGGCGAGATGCCGTGAGACATTCTGTCCCGGCAATAACCACCATTTCAGGGGCACGGGCTGCAGTAAGGGCCATCCGCGCCATACAGTCGGGTAAAATCAGATATCACAGTTTACAGGAAATTTTTAACTAATCCAAATAAAGCAAAACATGATTCATATAATTTATGATGATCAATTTTTGGAACATGATAATGGTTATGGTCATCCGGAACGCCCCGAAAGATTAACTTCAATTATTAATGCTTTGAAAAAACTAGAACCTCAACAGCGGTTCAACTGGGTCAAACCGAGAAAAGCAACATTGGATGAATTGAGGTGGATCCATAACGATGAACATATCCAGAATGTAAAATCTTTATCAGAATCAGGTGGGGGATATGCTGATCCTGATACATATATTTCCCCTGCAAGTTATGAAACAGCGCTATTGAGTGCTGGTGCCTGGCTGGATGCAGTCGACATTGTTGTGAATAGAAGGGAATGGGCATTTGTTCTCTCCAGACCGCCGGGGCATCACGCCGAAAGGGATAGGGCAATGGGATTTTGTTTGTTTTCTAACGCAGCATTGGCAGCTCATTATGCTGTAAAGCAAAAATTAATTTCACGAGTAGCCATATTCGATTGGGATGTGCACCATGGTAATGGAACCCAGCATATCCTTGAAAACGATTCAAGATTTGGATATTGTTCAATGCATCAACATCCACTCTACCCGGGAACGGGACAATCAATAGAAACGGGTAAATTTAATAATGTATTGAATATACCGATGCCGGCTGGATCAGATGGATCGGGGTATAATCATGAATTCGACCAAAAAGTAGATCCATTTATTAGAAATTTTGATCCAGATCTGTTTATTATCAGTGCCGGATTTGATGCTGCTCGATTGGATCCCTTAGCGGGAATGAATCTGGAATCTGAAGATTTTGCTGATCTTTTACAAAAATGTAAATCCATACAAGACCCATTACTCATCGGTTTGGAAGGTGGATATGATCTGGATGTATTAAGTGAGTCAATCGTAAAATTGGTAGAAGTAATTGATAAATGATTTAATTAAATAAGAAGAGGAGAGTCTATGACAAAACCTGAATATACTGATGAACAGAAATTACATCATTTTTTGGGAATCGAATTAAATATGCAGACGTGGAATCTATTAGGGATGAAAAATCGCAAAGATAAAGATGATTCTCGAATGATTGCTTTCGCCAAAGGATCACTTTATCACTGGTTAAGATCTCCCTTGTTCAAACCCATTAATGAACAACGTGGTGAATGGATGGTCTCCCATGTATATGCTGTGTTGGGGAAAGGCGAACAGGCCCTGGTAGCAGCAGAAAAAAGTCTGGCGATTAATACTAAACACGGATTTGTAGATTTTGATCTGGGTTATACGATGGAGGGAATGGCCAGAGCATATGCCGCCTGTAATAATAAAGAAAAAGCCATTGAATTCTATACTAAAGCCAAAGAGATTGGTGAAACGATCAAAAAGGATGGAGATAAAAAACTATTTAAATCTGACCTTGCAGCAGGTCCCTGGTATGACTGCATCAAAACATCATGAAGTTTTTGATTCTGGATATTGAAACTATCCCACGTGATGATCTTCCTAATTCGCTGGATGATGAAGTAGCCAAAAAAGTCCAGCAGCGAGTTGAACGAACCGGTGATGATCCTGAAGATGCTGAATCATTAATCAGATCCGTATCACCGTTTTTTGGTAGAGTTTTATGCATTGGTATGCGGCTTTATGACGAAATGAGCGGTGAACATAAAGATAGAGTGATTTGTGAGGAAGATGAAAAAGCCACTCTCCTTAAATTTGCTGAAATAATAAATCATAGCAATTCCAGGGGTTTGAAGTTTATTCACTATAATGGATTGGGATTTGATATCCCATTTTTGATCATTCGATCTGCCCATCATGGAATAAAAATTGAAAACCGAAAATTCCGTAATCTCAGACGATTTACATATGATAATCACATTGACCTTATGATGTTTTTATCCGGTTGGAGCACTTACAATGCAGTGAGTCTTGACATTGTTTGTCAGTCATTTGGGATTCCATCCCCCAAAGAGGGGGAGGTAAAAGGAGATTCTGTTGCAACCGCCTATAATGATGGTGAAATTGATCTGGTAAATGAATATGTAATGCGTGATGTAGAAGCCACTTTCCAGCTATATGACAAGTTGAAAATGTATCTATAATGACTTTATTCTAAAATAATATTATCGCTATGCGCATTGGACTGCAATTAACTCAAAATCCGGATAAATACCAATTTCTCCTTGAGAAGATTAAATCTCAAATCACCAATTGCGATGAAGTTCAATTCATCCAAATCTTAGATGATGATCACCTAAAGATACATATTTCAAATTTGGATATTTTAGCATGTTATCGATTGAGGGAATCATCTTTTTCACTCCGGAGCAGAAATCTCAAATGGGTTCACTTTGGTGTTGCCGGGGTGGAGAAAAGTCTGTGTCCAGATTTAATCAATAGCGACGTGGCCATCACCAATGCCAGGGGAATACATGGCGGACCTGTATCGGAATTTATAATAGGGATGATGTTATATCTCGCCAAAAGATTTGGTGATTGCGAAAAATTCAGATCAAGTGGTGAATGGAAACAATGGGAAATCGCTGAGCAGACTATCCAGTTAGCTGGTAAAACGCTGGGAATCATCGGCTATGGTTCAATTGGAAAAGTTCTGGCAATAAAGGCAAAAGCATTTGGGATGCATGTGATAGCTTCCAGTCGTACAGGATTGAAAAAAAATGATTCTGATTCTATCGAATTAGTCCAAAAAAAAGAAATTTCTGATTTGCTAAAGCGAAGTGATTTTGTGGCGATAACCTGTCCCCTCACTGATGAGACAGAAGGAATGATAAACAACAGCTCATTTGAGCAGATGAAATCTACTGCTTTCCTTTTAAATATTTCCCGAGGTAAGATTATTGATGAACCAGCATTAATATGCGCATTATCAAATGGGAAAATAGCAGGTGCAGCTTTGGATGTTTTTTCTAAAGAGCCACTCGCAGAAGATAGCCCCTTGTTGCAATTAGAAAATGTATTTCTATCTCCTCACGTTTCAGGGAATTTCCCAGAATATCAATCGATGGTAGCCACCCAGTTTGGTAATAATCTTGAAAATTTTCTTCGAAATAAATCCTTATTCAACATAATTAGTAAGCAATATATGTATTGAGAATAAGGTCAAATTAGACAAGTCCCTGACATTCAATAATTCAATGAAAATAATATGAAATTAGTTTGATTATCGTCAAAATGAGTTTGAATCAAAAATAAGTGAGTACATTTTCGAATAGGTAAAGATTTGTAACAACAGGTTTACTCCGAAGGTTTGAAAACGAATTTGCAGTAAATTAATACACTATATTTTAATATATATTCTAAAATGAGAAATACCGGTTTGTTCAAATATTTTAGTTGTTTCAAAGGATGGTTTTTTGAATTTTTGACATTCTATAGATGTATTTTTATTTAAGGGTTTTGATTAAACCCAAATTTTTGATTAAGTACAACCAATACTAGGAATATTTTTTATGTCCCCGTTGAAGGAATTATATCCAGAAATTGAACCATTTGATGATGGTTACCTTGAAGTATCTAATTTACACACCGTACACTATGAACAATCAGGGAATCCGCATGGGAAGCCGGTAATTTTTCTTCATGGAGGTCCAGGTGGCGGCATTGAAGCCGTATATCGCAGCTATTTTGATCCTGAGAAATGGAGAATTATCATTTTCGATCAAAGGGGGTGCGGAAAAAGCACTCCACATGCAGAATTACGGGAGAATACGACATGGAATTTGGTTGATGATATTGAAAAAATTCGAAATCATCTAAATATTGATTCATGGGATGTGTTTGGTGGTAGCTGGGGATCAACCCTTGCTCTTTCTTATGCTGTAACTCATCCGCAAAACTGTAAAAACCTCATACTTAGGGGGATATTTTTACTCCGTAAATCAGAAATAAATTGGTTCTATCAGGAGGGTGCCAGCTTTATATTTCCTGATGAATGGGAAAGCTTTCTCGCTCCAATCCCCGTTGAGGAACGAGATAATTTGGTAAAATCATATTATGCGCAGCTTACCAGTGAGGATACTGCGAAGCGCCAGAAAGCTGCAAGAGCATGGGCAACCTGGGAAGGACGGACCTGTAAACTTCTTCAAAATGAGCAAAGTCTACATCAGTATGATGATACAAAAGTTGCCGAGGCTTTCTCACGAATAGAATGTCATTATTTTATAAACGAAGGCTTTTTTGAATCCGACGGCTGGCTGCTGAAACAAATTGATAAAATTCGTCATATCCCTGCATATATCGTTCAGGGAAGATATGATGTTGTATGCCCAATGAGAACAGCATGGGATCTGCATAATGTTTGGCCTGAAGCAAAATTTGATATTATACCAGATTCGGGTCACTCAATGCTTGAACCTGGAATTCGCAGTAAATTAATTGAAATTATGGAAGGACTTGCCTAAGATTACCTATCCTTACCGGGAACCGCTTTCCCGATGATTAAGAAACTATACATTACCATCATCCTCATTTTGTGGGTTTTCATGATGGGTCTTTTGATAAAAAAACATTATCTGGATGAAAATGCTTCAGTAAATTATTTTTCCCTGGGTACCGGTATTAAATCAATCCCTACCGATTCTGAGTGGATGACAATTTATCATGATGGAAAAAAACTGGGTTATTCGGTATTCTCAATTTATAATATGGATAATGAAGGGTATGTAATAACCAGCACCACACGTATGAAAGCAGCTATCGCCGGATTAGAAGCCAATATAATTTTAGATAATGAGGTAAAACTCGATACTCTTTTCCGTTTGAATGAATTCGAGTTCCAGCTTACATCCGATCAATATAGCACTCATTTGCTTGGCAGAAAATCTGGAACCACCATGGAAATCACTACGATTCATGGCCTTGACAGTACTAGCTTTCAAATTGCCATTCCTGAGGAATTGTACACCTATATTGGCATTCAGCCATTAATTGCTCAACAGGGTATAATAGAAGGTGACAGATTCAAAATTCCCTCATTCGATCCTGTATCGATGGAAATGGATGATGTTGAAGTTATTCATGAGGGCCGGGAAACATTGACTTTCGGTGATGAAGAATTTGAATTAAATCGTATCAAAATTCTGTACCGTGGAATCCCGGCAATACGATGGCTGGATGATAGCGGCCTTACTTATCGTGAAGAAACATTGATGGGTCTGATGATGGAGCGAACTAGCGCCGAGGAAGCATTAAGCATTGATGAGTCGAACTTGTCCGGTATCGATCTTCTTGACATATATGCAATCACGCCTGATAAGCATATTCCAAAACAAAATAATATAGAAGAATTGATATTAGAGATAACCGGTATCGATCCAATATATTTCAAAAATATGGATTCACCAAGGCAGAGGGTGATCAGTGAAAACCCTCTTCAGGTAAAATTCACCCTCTCAGATTTTGGTAATGAACCTGACAGCAACGGTGTATTCCTTTATTCATCTGAAATTATTCAACCGGATAGACCAAAAATTATTTCTAAGATGAAAGAGATCATTGGAAACTCCTTAGACAGTTCTGAAAAAGCTGAAAGCATCCGAAGGTGGGTTTATCGATATCTAAAAAAATTCCCGGTAGTAAGTCTCTCTTCTGCCCTTGAAATTCTCAAACATGGGGAAGGTGATTGCAGTGAACATACAATATTATATACATCCCTCAGTCGTGCAGCAGGCATACCCACCAAAATTCATATTGGTGTTGTTTACCTAAATGGAAAATTTCTCTATCATGCCTGGCCGGTAGTATATATAGATAATAAATGGATTTCAATTGATCCTACATTGGATCAACCTGTCGCCGATATTACCCATATTGCCATCATGGAAAGTGATTTTACCAATTTATCTGATCTTATTCCAGTATTGGGCAGGATATCCATAAAAGTAGTTAACCAGGTTCAAAAGGAAAACGGACAATGATACAAATCGAAAATTTATGCAAGTCATTTGGAGAGTTAAAGGCAGTTGACAATGTATCATTTCACATTAAGAAGGGTGAACTATTCAGTTTTCTGGGGCCAAATGGTGCTGGCAAAACAACAACCATAAGTATGATGGTGGGACTGATGTCTCCAGATTCAGGGAAAATTCTTATCAAAGGGAAGGATATCGCCAGGGATCCAATTTCTGCAAAGCGTATCATTGGATACGTTCCTGACCAGGCATATCTATACGGGAAATTAACCGGTTTGGAATTTTTCCATGTTATCGGTAATTTTTTTAATATGGCACCAAAAGAAATAACCAAAAGCATCCGCCATTATGCACAGCGCCTGGGATTTGAATCATGGTTAAATGATCGGATAGAGGGCTATTCACAAGGAATGAGACAGCGTATGGCATTTGGAGCTGCATTTCTCCATGATCCTGAAATTCTTATTATTGATGAACCGATGGTTGGTCTGGATCCGGGGAGTGCCAGAATCATAAAAACAATGCTGAGAGAGAAAGCAGATGCAGGTGTTACCGTCTTTTTATCCACTCATAATTTGAATGTCGCCGAAGAATTGTCAGATAGAATCGGCATTATTAATAATGGCGGACTGCTGGCTATGGGCAATCTAGAAACATTCAAAAGCGAGATAAAAAAAGAAGGAAATCTGGAGGATATTTTTCTGGAATTAGTCCAGAATCAGACTGAATCCCAAGTATAAATCACTGATTTTTTATGTCTCGATTATTTAACATATTAACCATTCGGATAAAGTCCTACTTCTCCCAGATTCTCACTAGAATCAATTCCAAAAGGCTTGAATTCTCCGTATCTCTATTCATCATCTCAACAATATCAGTTGGCAGCTATTTTATGTTTTTAAAAGGGGCTAGATTTCTGGAGGCTCAAGGTGAAATTGGCGTTTTGTTTCTGGACAGGATGTTTTATATTGGTTGGAGTATCATTTTTACTCTATTAATTCTGTCAAATATTATCACGGCATTTTCCACACTTTACCGTTCATCAGAAGTCTCTTTTTTGATGACCATGCCAGTTTCATTTTTGGAGACATTCAGGTTAAAATTTGGTGAAAATCTCTTATATAGTTCATGGGCACTGCTGATACTTGGATTTCCACTTACTTTGTCATACAGTGCCATAAAAAACCTCTCACTTTTTGAAATGTCATTGGTTCTGCTCTTCGGTCTTCCACCATTTCTAGTAATTGCAACCGCAATTGGTTTGGCAACTCTTCTTATAATTGTTTGGCTGTCGCAATGGATCAGAATGCGATCGGTTTTTGCCTTTGTCGGTTTATCAGGATTTTTAATCTTGCGCTTATATTTTGCATTGAGCAGACAGGATCTTCCTGTCCTTGGCAATATGGCCAGCTTTCGAGCAATTGATCGCTATCTGCTTAATTTATCTCAACAGCCCTTTCCATTTATGCCCAGTCACTGGTTTACCAAACTTGTCACATCATATTCAAAATCAGAACCGCAGGAATTGCTGTTTTATTGGGCTCTGCTGATATTAACAGCGCAAGTTCTATGGATCGGTACCGGCGTTTTGGCAAAGCATATTTATTACAGGACATTCCAGATTATGGAAGGAAATATCGGCAAAAGCTCAGCGAGAACATCAAGTACTTCGCAAGATTATGTCGAACGCTTTACCTGGCTACCGTCACCTACCAGAGGTATTGTCATGAAAGATACCCTGCAGTTTATTCGATCACCACAGCAATGGGTGCAATTTTTACTCTTTGGATTCTTCATTGGCATCTATCTCATTAATTTGGCATGGATAGATATAAGGGTGGATGCGATGATGCCATTTTGGAGAACAATGGTTTTTATATTCAATTTTGGATTTAATGGATACATTCTGGCAGCACTCACAGCCCGGTTTGTATTTCCTCTGGTGAGCATGGAGGGAAAAGCAATCTGGATTGTAAGGACAGCCCCATTTTCTATCAATAGATTATTTAGAGAAAAATTCTGGATGTCATTTATAATTTTTTTCACACTGGCAGAGGTAGTAGCCCTTGCCAGTAATTATTACCTGCAGCAAAATCTGGTGGTAAGTTTGATTTCTACTGGATTCCTCCTCATGATGAGCATATCACTTATTAGTTTATCACTTGGATTTGGAGCGGTTTATGCCCAGTTCTCGGAGTCGAATCCAATGAAAATCAGTTCAGGCACCGGTGGAATCATCACCATTGTAATCAGCCTCTTTTACGTGGCGATTATGGTGGCCGCCCTCGTGGGTATAATATACTTGAAGGATTTTTCCGGGATGGCACAATACATCCTGATAATATTTGTGGCAGTTATTATATTAAATATATTTTTCATATACTTCCCTTTGAAATGGGGAAGACATGCATTGATGACAAAGGAATATTAAAAATTTACTAAATTGACGGGGATATATTAATTGTCACTTTCTTAGATGCAGTTAAATCCACACCTTTTGCATCGAGTCTAACTTCAATTTTCCATTTTAAGTAGGTTTGTCGATTACTGAGAAGTCGAACAGCTGCAGTCAGAGATTGGCCAATAGCTGACTCCAGAAAATCCGGAGAAGATATATTTGGTGCATTCATCTGAAAGCTTCCTTTTTCAGAATAATTTGCTGGATAATCCCGGTTTTTTTCAAGAATTATCTCATCCCGGTAAATCTCCTTGGTATGGGTGCGTCTTTTCCCCCCTCGGTGAGTAATGGTAACTTTTTTACCAATCAGGCTGACAGTGAGTTTATTTCCTTCGATAGGTTTCTTGGTGAAAAGATCAAAGCTACCTGAAATAGTCTCACCGGAATTGAATGTTGACGAATCAACGGATAGCTTGATTGACCCTCGCATAAACCGAATAAGATAATAGGCTATACCAGAGATGATGCCGCCTCCAATCAATATAGCAACGACTATGGGAATCACATTATGTGATATATTGTTTTCCATTTCACAATTGATAATTTAGAGTGGTTTACTCATCTCGATGGACTGAAGACGGTGAAAACGCCGGCAGACATACTGCAATATACTCTGCCCCTTCAGGGCTGGGTGTGCTGTAACGAACCCATTCATTTGCCTCGGTAATTATTGATTGATCCTTCTTTACGATAATGATTCCGTCATTATGCTGCACATGCAATTCACCTTTGAGGACAATCGTAATTTCTTGAAATTCTGGTTTTTGCCCAGGTTCTAACCAACCGGACGGTGCCGACATTTTAGCAACACTAATGTTTTGGGTTTGTGTATTCACATTGCCAACAAATTCTTCAATAATCTTGGATTTATTTCCGGCTGCTTGAATCAACGTTGGTGTTTTAATAAGTTTTGGCATAATTGTGTTTACCTTTTCATGATATTGTTTTCTGTTCTCATAAATATAGTGAGAACCATTTCTGACAATGGCCCAAATATTATTTTAATTGAATACAGGGTCATAACTCGGTCTAAATGGTCAGTTTAATCGAACATCATCTAACTGACTGTGCATCATGGTTTTGTTGTTTTGGGCAAGGAAACATGGTCACTATGTTTGTTTTTGGCCTGGCATCTGTATTAACTCTGACACTTCAAGCGAACCGCCAATATCCAGAAAAGGACAGGCCTTGGCAATTAACAGTGCCGCCTCCATGGATTCAGCTTCAATTATTGTGTAACCTGACATTGATGATGTGCCACCGCTAGAAACTGTACCATCAGAGTTTACAGTATGTGTATTTTTAAGTGGATTTGCGGGACTAATTGCAGAGTCACCCAATGAAGACAACCAATCCATATATTTAGACATATGCTTTTTACCTTCCTCTGGGGTGGATGGCTGATCACCACCGAGATAAACAATAACATATTGGGCCATTTCGTTCTCCTTGTTTTTGGTGTATTTACAATTACTTGAATATCTTGGACTCCCACCATCAATTCTTTAATAGTATTAAACAAGTATTATGACTGGCAGTATTTATTAATCAACAAAATGATGCACTGAACGATGCGGGATAGGAAGAATTTTGGTAGAATGTAATTAGAACTACTTTACAGATGATAACTTTTCAAATTGTTTTGAGATAAGTTTTAGACATCGATTGGAAATCGTTCTTCAAATGACTAAGAGTTGGTAGCAAAGAGCTAATAGCTACATATCATTTATCGCATTTGCTGTAACCGCAATCGGGATCGACGCAGATATCACATCCATTTTCAATTTTTAAGGTTCTAGAACTACACTCCGGGCAAATTTTAAATAATGAGTTAACATCAAACGGTTGTTTTTCAATTTCATCCGTTACATTTTTTATGACACTCTCACTAACTACACCGTTATCAGAGGCAGGCATGAGATGAGGCTGATCCAGTATACCAACTTCAAAAAAGAATTGTTCTATTACATCGGCAATTTCGGCATAGAAAGAATGATAATACTTTCCCGCTTTAAATGACCCGCCATTGGGATCAAATATTCCTCGTAATTCCTCAAGTATGAAAAAGGGGTTTGGTGAACGTCTAAAGATGGCTGAAATTAACCGCGTCAATACGACATATTCCGGGGCTCGAGTTAAATCTTTTGAGTTGATAAAAATTTCTATTGGTCTGATCACATCATTATGTTTGAAATACCCTAAAGTAATAAAAACTGAATTTTTTACAAATGCACTTTTCAGTTTATATACTTTGGCACTTACAACATCGGGTCGATAGTTTCCCGATTCAAAAATGGGTTTTGCCTTGTTTTGTTTTTTTTCAGATTTGTTTTTTACTTTGTCTTGATTTTGTTTTGGTTCAGGTTTATTGTCTGTTACAATTTCAATTTTTGTTTTGGTCGTAGGTATTTTAATCACTGAGAAACTTCCTCTAACTGAGTGGTTGAATTTTTAACATGTTTGCTTTTACCTATATTCAACATGTAATGATAAACGGTACTTAAATCGCCATTTGGCAGTTTCAGAATTTCATCGCCTTTGCATTGTGTTTCTTCGCCATCGGGTAATGTAATTGTATATGTTGTGTCTTTATTTTCCTGGAATCGAGTTCGTTTTCCTTCTGTACTGAGAATGGGGAAGCGACTTCCATCTCGATATATAGTAATCCCTTTGAGTTTTTGTTTCCAGGCATGAATATATACATCCGAAATAATTTCCGGCTCTATATCCTCAGCTAAATTTACAGTGGAAGAAATACTATGGTCGATATATTTTTGGCAATGTCCCTGAATTTTTACACGCTGTTGCGGATTCAAGTTATGCGCCGTTGCACTAAAGTAATCAGGCAGAACATCTTCGATATTCTCTGATTCGTTTACGATCTCCTGAAGATCCATTTTATCAATGTACGCTTGAACTGTTGAGTGGAAAACCTTAAATATCTGGTTGCCAAATGATTCTGATCGACGGGTATAATACATCGCAAAGATGGGTTCAAGTCCCCCTGAAACACCAATGTAGTTTTTCTCTTCGCTTTTATAACCAAGCACAATATTTGAAATAGTTCCTGTGGGAGCTATAGACAGGATGGCAATATTCCTGACGCCATTTTCCTTGATTTGCTTACGGGTTTCAACGCTTAAAGCTTCTTTAATAAAGGGACATTTCAAATATTTATTAGAATACGATGGGGCCACCCCTTTTTCTGCTGCAAGTCCTGCCGAAGCCTGATAGGATGCATTGGCAATAAATTCCATCAGTTTGTCTAAAATCTCTATCCCCTGTTGTGAATCATAAGCAACCCCCAATTGATTCTGCATATCAGCCACTCCCATGATACCAAGCCCTAAACGCCGTGTCTCTGAGGCGGCATTTCTCTGTTTTTCCAAAGCATTGAGAGATTCATTCCAGGTTACTACATTATCAAGGAATCTTACGAGTGTTCTAGTGGTATCTGCTAATTGGTCCCAATCAATTTCAGCATTTGCCTCGTAGCCATTTTTCACAAATCGTGAGAGATTCAATGACCCCAGGTTACAGGCACCGCCATCTTCAAGGGGCACCTCAGCGCATGGATTTGTGCTGATGATAGGTTTGCCAACATAATTTGAAGGGGAATATTTAGTCATTGTGGACCAGAAAATCAACCCTGGTTCAGCCGTTTTATAATTGCCTTCAATGAATTGATCCCATATATCCCGGGCTTTGACCAATTCCCTGATTTCCCCAGTTGGCTGGCTGCTGAAATACAATAGGAAATCACCAGATTGTTTGATGGTGATATCAAAATCACTTTTATCACATGGATAAACAAGATCACCATAAACATCCCTCAACTTCACATTGTGAAGATCTTTTTCGCGGGAAGATATACCATATTCCTGAAATAACCAGTTATTCATTTCTAAAAATGATGAAAAAGATTTTAAAAGTTTGTAATCTGCAGGATCCTTGGATGGAATTCCGATAGAATAATGATAACCATCATCCTGCGGAGCTGTGAGAAGTATATCTTTATTCATTTTTTTATACACCAGATACTGATCATCACCGAATTGGCGTTGTTCATCCACTGCATGCATAAATTCGTCACTGGCTTTGATAGAAATATTGGCAAACCTCACCTGGGTATTCTCCATGACCTGTCTTTCAATATTCCGTAATTGCTTGTCACTGAATAGTCCAGAAAATTTACATTGTTCTACGACTTGGGAGGTGACCCAGTTGGGTATTTTCTTCACTCGAATAAAATGATGAATATCAGGATGTTTGATGTCAATTGTCAACATCAGAGCACCGCGTCGGCCGCTTTGTCCAATCAACCCGGTTGTCAGTGAATACAGTTCCATAAAAGATACGGCACCGGATGATGTGTCAGCAGCATTATGAACGATTGCATCACGTGGTCTCAGGCAGGATATGTCAACACCGATACCTCCACCATATGAATATGTTCGGGCACATTCGTAGGCAGCCTTATAAATGGAGTCGATATCATCTTCCTGGATTTTCGCAACAAAACAATTGGCGAGCGTTTTTAGGCGGAAGAGGTCACCCGATCCGGCAAGGACTCTGCCACCGGGCACAAAACGCCCTTCAAATAATTCAGTATAAAACTGGTCTGCCCATTTACGTTGTTTTCCCCGCGTGCCTTCATTCACAGCCATAAATGCTGCAACACGCTTGAAAACGTCTTCAGGTCTCGTTTCAATAAGCTTATTGTTTAAATCTTTTAAGTAATATTTTTTTCTATAAATATTTTTGGCAAGCTCGCTATCACCTAAATAATTAAATTCAGATGGAAGTGATTCACTATCAATTGCAGCAGTCAAATATTCATATAAATCCCGATATATAGAGATATTCTTTTTACCAATAACACGGGTGGTTTTACCATCGTAACTGAACATATTACTGAAGGTCACGGTCGGGTAGTCCTTTCTGTTGCGCTGGTTCTACCGAAGGAGAAAAACTGGAAATGATATCCATAGAACTGAAATAATAACATTCTCTGTTAGAACAAAAAATAATGATCATCTTCCCCGGTGATTTAGGATTTTTGTTGGATTTTTAATAATTAGCGACGAGGACTATATGGTAGTGTCTTTTCATCCAGCCAGACAGTCCAAAAAATATAAGACTTATGATAGATTGGCTTAAAATAATATTTAAGAAATCTAAAATAAAATTACATTATTTTTTAACAACATACAACTAGTACTATATAGTATTGTTGATTTGAAATGTTTTTCGAATTTGATGCATAATCAATATCGATGTAAATTTTTTATTTCTGACAGGAAAAAGTATCCCCATCATGGAAAGAATTCTATGCTAAATTAATACATGAAAAATTTATTGGAAATCACCCAGTTTGCCTGTCTGAAAGCAGGTGCAGAAATAATGAAATTTTATAAAAGTCAGTACAATATCACTGATAAAGGTTATCACAATCCGGTCACCGATGCTGATTTTGCCGCCAACACATCAATTCACGATATCTTGAGAAATGAATACCCTGGATATGGTTGGCTGTCAGAGGAAACGGCTGACTCTCAGGAGAGACTGAGCAGAACCCGTGTCTGGATTGTTGATCCCCTCGATGGTACAAAAGAATTTATCGAAGGCGTTCCCAATTTTGTGGTGAGTATTGGACTGGTTGAAAATGGAATACCCATTTTAGGTGTTCTCTATAATCCAGTCACCCAGGAAATGATGGATGCTGCCCGAGGGATGGGAGCAAGATATAATGGTAGCCCGGTAACCTGTTCAAATAAAACAAAGCTTAATGAATCCTCTGTTGTCATCAGTCGTTCTGAAACAAGAAAAGGATTATGGAAAGGAACGGAGTCCTGGTTTTCCGAACAGGCCCATATTGGCAGTGTTGCATACAAATTGGGTCTAACCGCATCGGGTAAATATGACAGTTTCGCCACATTGCGACCCAAAAATGAATGGGATGTATGTGCCGGCCATGTGATTTTAAAAGAGGCGGGAGGATTGTTGCTAAATCTTGCTGATAAATCTGAGCGAATGTATAATCAACCCAATCCACTAATCACACCAGGATTAGTCGGCGGCAATGCTGAACTCATCCATGAGTTTTCCAAACTTTGGGAAAATAAACCCGCAAGTTAAAATAGACCATGCAAGTATATCTGAACTTAGTAAAAAATGTTCTTGAAAACGGTTTAAGAAAAGAAAATCGAACCGGCATTGACACCATATCATATTTTGGAGCTCACTATAAAATCGATCTTCAGAATGGATATCCACTACTCACAACCAAAAAAGTATATATCAAATCGGTCATCCGGGAGCTACTATGGTATCTATCCGGTGTAACTCATATTCGTGATTTAAGAAAACATACAAAAATCTGGGATGCCTGGACCTCTGAAGAAAAAAACTGGGAAGTGGGAAGAATGTATGGTTACCAATGGGTAAACTGGGAAAAGTATAACTTGAACCCGCAGACTGGAGAATACCGCCGTGAATTTATCAACCAGATCCAGGAAGTCATCAATTTGATTAAAAACAATCCGGATTCACGCCGAATGGTAGTGACTGCGTGGAATCCTTCCGTTTTAGATGAGGTTGCGCTGCCAAGCTGTCATTCATTTTTTATATTTAACGTAATGGGCAATAAGTTAAATTGTCATTTAACCCAGAGAAGTGGTGATATTGCTCTCGGCATTCCCTTTAATGTGGCATGTTATGCAGCACTGACTCAAATGATTGCCACTGAAACTGGATTACAGCCTGGAGAATTTTCGCATTATATTAATGACGCACATATTTATGTGAATCATATTGATGGTCTTAAAGAACAATTACAAAGATCTCCAAAAACATTACCACAGCTTGAAATTCAAAAAAAGCCCTTCTGGGATATACAGTTTGAAGATTTTCAACTATTGAATTATAATCCACATCCACCCATAAAATTTGGAGTGGCAGTTTGAAGATTAATTTGATATGGGCACAGGACGAAAATGGCGGAATTGGAAAAAAAAACCAGCTGCCATGGTCTGTTTCAGAAGATCTAAGGAATTTTAAAAAGCTCACCCTAAATCGACCAATTATCATGGGACGGCTTACCTGGGAAAGTTTACCTGTCAAACCACTTCCCATGAGACGCAACATTATTATTACCTCGCATCATATACCCGATCAGGAATGTTATTCAAAAATTAACGAATGCATCCAACAATTAGAAAATGAAGACATTGAAAATATTTTTGTAATTGGTGGTGCCTCCATTTATCGATCCTTTTACCCTATTGCCACCGATTTGCATATAACGATTATAAATAAACTTGTAAGGAATATTGACACCTACTTTCCAGTAACTTTGGATAATATAAAATCTCAGTGGACCATCAATTACACTGAACAATTGAGTGAGATAGCGCAATTTACTCAATGGATAAAAATTCATAATAAAACCCATTAGAAAAACATTATTTATTCATTTAAATTTCGCCTGAAAATTTTGGATAAATCATGATACCACACATAAAAATATTCATCACCGGCGGGACATTTGATAAGGAATATAATGAACTGACTGGTCGTCTGTATTTTAAAAAAACACATTTATATGAGATGCTTGAAAAAGGTCGCTGTCATTTAGATACAGATATTGAAACCCTTATGATGGCTGACAGCATGGAGATGACCGATAGCCAACGGTCTTATATCATTGAAAGATGTCTGGAAATTCCTCAGAAGCAGATCATCATCACTCATGGAACTGACACTCTTGTTGAAACGGCCAAATGTCTTGGTGAAGCAAATATGGATAAAACGATTATCCTCACCGGTGCTATGATACCATTTAAATTTGGCAGTTCAGACGGACTATTCAATCTTGGCAGTGCTCTATCATTTGTACAGACCCTTCCATCTGGAGTTTTTGTAGCAATGAATGGCAATTGCTTTAATTGGGATAATGTTCGAAAAAACACCAAACTGGGTCTATTTGAGAATCTGAATTAGATTCCATCATAAAGAACCGTGATCAACACTTCCTTCCCTAAGAATAAAATCAAAACCCTATTGCTGGAAAATATCCATTCCTCAGCATCTTCAAAATTCAAGGACGAAGGATATCCTGTTAAAAGTATTGCCGGTTCATTATCCGAAGCAGAAATAATTACAAATTTGAAGGATGTAAGAATTTTAGGGCTAAGATCCCGGACAAAAATCACCAGACGGGTCCTGCAAGAGTCAAAAAAGCTATGGGCTATTGGTGCCTTTTGCATTGGTACAAACCAGATCGACCTGAAAGCTTGTGCCGATCATGGTGTTGCCGTATTTAATGCTCCATACAGCAATACTAGAAGTGTTGTGGAATTGGCGATGGCTGAAATTATCCTGTTGGTAAGAAATATCTGGAGCAAAAATCAAGATATGCACCGTGGAATTTGGAATAAATCTGCATCATATAATCACGAAATCAGGGGAAAATCTCTTGGGATTGTAGGTTATGGAAACATTGGTTCACAGTTATCCATACTTGCGGAAGCTTTTGGTATGTCCGTTTATTATTTTGATATTGTAGAGAAGTTATCTCTTGGTAACACCCGAAAATGTTCAACATTGAAAGAATTGCTTGAGAAATCTGATGTTGTCTCAATCCATGTTGATGGTGAACAATCAAATCATAATTTAATTGGTGAAAAAGAAATTGGCTGGATGAAACAGGGCTCTCGGATATTAAACCTCAGCAGAGGTTTTGTACTTGATATTCCTGCAGTGGTAAAAGCATTAAAATCAGGTAAAATTACCGGGGCCGCAATAGATGTGTATCCTGAAGAACCATCATCAAATTCAGATCCGTTTCAATCAGAGCTTCAAAATCTGCCCAATGTAATTCTTACACCGCATATTGGCGGCAGTACCGAAGAAGCGCAAATGAATATCGCCAAATTTGTCCCGCAAAATATCATTCAGTACATGAATACTGGGAATTCGTTTATGAGTGTGAATTTTCCACAAATAAATTTGTCGCCTGCTGAAAATGCTCATAGACTTATTCATGTTCATCAAAATGAACCTGGTGTCCTCGCCGAAATAAATAGGATCATGGGCGAGAACAATTTGAATATCGTTGGTCAATATCTAAAAACAAAAGATAATATTGGATACGTAATTACGGATATCAGCAAAAAGTATAATCGATCGGTAATTACTGAATTGGCAGGTGTAAAACACAGCATTCGTTTTAGGATATTGTATTAGTGTTATTCTTCACTCCCGGCCCTTCACAATTATATCCAACTGTGAAAAAACATATAAACACCGCATTGGATTTGGATATAACATCCATCTCACATCGAAGTGATCAATATAAGGAAATCCACAAAGCGGTCGTGGATGGTTTGGATGAACTTCTAAATTTGAATGATCAATATACTGTTTTTTTTGGTGGATCGGCGACTGAGATGATGGAGCGAGTTCTTCAAATCAGGCTGGTCAAACATAGTGTTCATTTGGTAAACGGGGCATTTTCTAAACGTTTCTATCAAATCGCCAGGGCAGAAAACCTGGACACAACCATATTTTTCAGAAAAGACGGTAAAGGATTTGACATGCCAATGGAAGAAATCCCTGGACATGCAGATGTCTTGTGTCTGACTCATAATGAAACCAGCACAGGAGTGATTACACCACTGTCCTTTATAGAATCAGTAAAATTAAAATCTCCCAAATTGAAAATCATTCTGGATGTGGTCTCGTCGATACCGGTAATTCCCTTTAACGCTGCTGCTGTAGACTGCGCCTTTTTCTCAGTACAAAAGGGATTTGGTCTACCATCAGGTCTTGGTGTTCTGTTGATGAAAAATACCTTCCTGCAGGATGTCTTAACCGCCGATGACCTCGGAGATGACGAACGATATCACAGCATCTCAAGCTGGTATAAATATGGAAGCAAATATCAAACCCCTGAAACTCCCAATGTAATTGGAATATATCTATTAGGAAAAATTATCCACGATATGATTGCAGTGGGGATTGACAAGATCAGGGCTGAAACCATGCATAAATTCAATTTGATAAAAAAAATGGTCCAGGCACATCCTGATTTATCGATGTTTGTGGGGCTTGAAAAATTTCAATCGCCATCGGTAAGTACAATAAGTGTGAAGGGTGGTTCGCAACGAATCGTTTCAAAATTGATGACAGAAGGAATGCAGGTTGGGTTTGGTTATGGCAAGTATAAAATGGATCAAATTAGAATCGCAAATTTTGCGGCGCATAGTATTAAAGATATAGAAACATTGTGCGATGCCATCAATAATGAGCATTTTTAAAGTTAAATCCTAAATATTGAACTTTTCCCACTTCTAAAAACAACGAATATTTTTGTAAATTGATGTCCTTCTAATCATTACAAACCACTATAAACAGAGGATAAAATGAGTCAAAACAGAGAACAATGGGGTTCAAGAGTAGGATTTATTCTGGCTGCAAGCGGATCAGCGATTGGGTTAGGAAACTTATGGAAATTCCCTTATATCACCTGGCACAATAATGGCGGGGCATTTGTAATTGTCTATCTAATTGCAGTTATCCTTATCGGATGGCCAATCATGACTGCTGAGATTCTCATCGGCAGGAAATCGCAAAAGAATCCAGTTCTCGCATTTGATGAACTTGGCGGATCTAATTGGAGTCTCATTGGCTGGCTTGGCGTCTTAACAGGATTGGTTATTCTTGGTTATTATGCTGTCATTGCCGGGTGGACAATCACATCATTTATCTCATGTATGAACTGGAGTATGAATGGATATACTGCCCCAGAAGAGGGAGCGTTTGGCGAGTTCATAGGTAATGGCAAACTACAGCTGCTTTTATCGTTTATATTCTTAGCTCTCACCGCAGGAGTAATTTCCAAAGGAATAAAGAAGGGTATTGAAAGAGCCACAAAAATCCTCATGCCAATTCTTTTTCTTATCATCGTATACATGGTGATAATGGCACTGGGTCTACCAGGTCGCAACGAGGCATTTTCATTCATTTTTTCACCTGATTTTTCAAATCTTCCACCATCTGGTATACTTGAGGCTGTAGGTCATGCATTCTTTACCCTCTCCCTAGGTATGGGAGCGATGATAACCTATGGATCCTATATGGACAAAAAAGAATCAATTTTTAAAAATGCTGCCTTAGTGGTAATTCTAGATACTGTTTTAGCAATAGCTGCTTGCGTTATTATGTATACTATCATCTTTTCCGTACCTAGCGTTAAGGATAGCATATCCGGATCAACAGTAGGGATGTTATTCATTACCTTACCAAATCTGCTTTATACAGAAATCCCTTTCGGGACAATTCTGGCCCCGGTATTCTATATCCTGGTTGGCTTTGCAGCCCTGTCGTCGACTATATCACTGCTGGAGGTAATTGTATCCCTTCTTATTGATAAGATGAAGATGTCCAGACAAAAAGCTACCCTAATTGGTGCCGGTACAACATATGTCATATCAATCTTTTGCGCGTTATCTCTTGGTGCAGTGGATGCGCTTTCATCCTTTTCAATATTTGGTCCGGGGAAAGAAGGTGTCTTAAGCACGCTGGATCATCTGGCTTCTAATTGGATGCTTCCTGTTGGGGGATTATTCATAACCATTTTTGTTGGATGGTTTATGGATCAAAAGATTATACAGGATGAAGTTGGTAAATTCAATGATGACGGATCAGTAAACTTCACATACAACATGTTCAAATTCTTTATCCGGTTTATTGCACCTGTGGCTATTTTAGCCGTGATAATTTCTGTGATTTTTGGAAAAGATTTCAGCTAAGGTATTTAATTTTTCTGGTACAACGATCGTAACATTTCTTGTGCGGTCTAAATCAGAAGCGGTCTAAAAAGAAAATTATTGCTCAGAATTGTCTGTTTGACACTCGATAGCTTTCTATATATAATTGTCAATGGTGCTCTGTGAATGAAGCTGATGCGGAATAAAATATCAGATGCACGACAAAGTAAATATTTCAATTCGGTAATGAAACAATTAATATTTAAGTTTCGGACTAAAATAACAGGAGTTTTTATGAAAAAAGGTTTATTATTCAGCAGTTTACTCTTTCTGTTGATATCTTGTAGCGAAGCGCCCTCTTCAATCGGCTGGTTTAAAGGTGGATTTGAGGAAGCAATTAACACATCAGGCAATCGCCTGGTAATGCTTGAATTCTATACTGATACATGAGTATGGTGTACTCGGCTGGATGCCGATACATTTTCAGATGGCAATGTAATTGAATTTTCTGAACAGTTTATAAGCATAAAGATAAATGCTGGCAAAGAGCCTGGAAAAGAGATAGCTGAAAGATATAATATAAATGGTGTACCCCAAATGGTTTTCGTCAATAATAATGAAGATGAAATTGATCGCATTATCGGATACAGAAAACCAGATGATTTTATCGTTCGTGTACAGGACATTCTGGACGGAAATAACACTCTACCTGATTTAAAGGATAGATTGACAAATGACCCTAATAACAATGAATTACTCTCAGCACTTGCAGGTAAATATGTAGAGATGGGAAATGATGATGGGGCAACAGAACTATACGAAAAATTATTAGTGAATTCCCCAGGAAATGTCTCAGAAGAAATTAACGGAGCCAGATATTATCTTGCCATGAAAAAATTCTATGATGGAGATAAAGCACCGATAGAATCTTTCATTAAGGCTTATCCTTCTTCAGAATATGTTTATGAAGCATACTCAAAAGTTTCACGATTTTATGCTTCTGAAAAAGATACTGAAAATGAATTAATCGTATTAACCGAATGGTCAAACAAGTACCCGGATGACTATTCCGCCTTGAATGCTTTTGCATGGCGGATGACCGAATTGGAGACTCAGCTTGATGAAGCTCTGGTGAAGGTTCGTCACGCCGTATCATTACTTGCTGATAAACCGGATACCCAGGCAAACATCATTGATACTGAAGCAGAAGTTCTCTGGAAACTTGGGAGAATTGATGAAGCAGTTGAAGCGATTGAAAAGGCCATTAAAATCAGCCCGGATTATCAATATTTTCAGGATCAAAAGACCAAGTTTCTGGAATCAGCTTCATAAGCTTCAAACTATTTTAAGTGATATAAAGGATATATATGTATAAACCCAGCGGTTTTATCCCCGGAAATCTAAACATTGAAAATTGGGAAGATATTAAACCCTATTTTGAAATGATGATCAGCAGGGACATTCAAACCAAGGATGACGTCCAAAAATTAATCCAGGATTATTCTGACGCAACTTCGGTATTTTATGAGCGATATGCCTGGTCATATATCAATATGTCCTGCCATACAGATGATAAATCATATGTTGAAAAATATGAAAATTTCTCAACAAAGATTGCCCCTGAGATGAGTAAGTCTTCAAATGAGGTCGAAAAGAAAATCGCATCAAATGCCTTTTTTAAAGAACTGGATCCTGAGCGATTCAACCAATTCAGGAAAGCCCTGAAACGAGATCTTGATTTATTCCGCGAGGAAAATGTTGATTTATTCGCAAAAATTAGTAAATGCTCCTCTAAAGTAGATCAGCTCACAGGTGGATTGATGGCCACGATTGATGGGAAGGAACTCCCAATGCCGCAGGCATCGGTGAAACTTCAATCGGATGACCGTGAAGAAAGAAAAAATGCCTGGTTGGCTATCTGGGACTCAAGAGCTACCGTGAGGAAAGATCTGGATGGATTATTCAATGAAATGGTTAACTTGAGAAATCAAGTTGCTCTAAATGCAGAGTATAAAAATTATCGGGACTATCAGCATGACAGCTTGCATCGATTTGATTATACCACCGCTGATGCTGAGAAATTTCAAGAGGCAGTTGAAGAGTTTGTCGTTCCACTTGCCAGGGAGATTACCAGAAAGCATCGGGATAAGTTGGGAATCAAAGATGGGGATTACCGACCCTGGGATCTTGCCGGTGAACCGGCTGGTCAGACCAGACTAAAACCTTTTGACAAAGGCGATGAACTATTAAATGGTGCAATATCTATTTTTGATAAACTTCATCCGGATTTTAGCAAAAATCTGCAGGAAATGAACAAAAACGGCCTGTTTGATTTAGATTCTAGAAAAGGAAAAGCCCCCGGTGGATATAACTATCCCCTTGAGGTAACTGGGATGCCATTTATTTTCATGAATGCAGCGGGAACACAAAGAGATGTAACTACCATGATGCACGAAGGCGGACATGCCATGCATACATTCCTTACCAATGATGAACCACTGGTTTATTACAGAAATACACCTGCTGAAATGGCCGAAACTGCCAGTATGAGTATGGAATTAATGACCACCCCCCACTGGGATAAATATTATAATGAAGCCGATCATCTTCGTGCCAGAAAAGAACATCTTGAAGGAATAATTTCATTCTTTCCATGGTGTGCGATTGTCGATGCTTTTCAACATTGGATATACTTGAATCCAGAGCACACTCCTGAGGAAAGGGACGAGTATTTTGCTGAACTTTCCGATCGATTTGGTACAGGTTTGGTGAATTGGACTGGATACGAAGAACTTAAAAGATTTGGCTGGCAGAGACAGAGTCATATTTTTGGTTCTCCATTCTATTATATCGAATACGGGATTGCCCAGCTCGGTGCTTTACAGATTTATCGTAATTTCCTCGAAGACCCAAAAGCAGGCCTGGACGGATATATCAAAGGGTTGACTTTGGGATCAAGCAAACCTTTACCTGAAGTGTGGAATGCAATGAATATTAAATTCGATTTTTCGTCAGAGAATATCCGTGAATTGATGAAGTTTGTACAAACCGAATTGGATAAACTAAATCAATAGTCAGATAATTAAATATGATATAAAAAAGGGGATGAATTTCATCCCCTTTTTTATTGTAATTGAAATAAAGAACCTGCAGTTTAAGCTAGTGGCAATTACCTCCGCAGTTCAAACCTTCGGAACTTGATAGCGCTGTTAATTGTCCGTCATTATATTTTTTGACAGCATCAAGTAAGGACTCTCCGGGGGGAACCATATAAATATCAATTCCCAGGTATGCTGCAGCATCATATGCACCCGGACCCATATGAGATGTTAGAATTTTTGTAAATCCCAATTTGTTTTTCCAATTGTAAATTCCTTTATGATGGGATTGTTGATTCCCTGGAATTGAATCTATTAAACTTCCCTCGCTGTCAACAATCAAATACCAATTTGATCGACCAAAATGGTTATCCACTTTCGAGTTAATATCATTTATTTGGGCTGGTACTAAAAATATTTCCACCTTATTCATCCTTTTTCTTCAGGTTTAAGACTTTAAATAATCGATTTGTCACATCCTCTGGTACATCCTGCTCTTCATCACATTTCCGGTACATTTTTACAACCTTGGTGACAGAATCAAAATATACTTTGCAATCAGGGCATTCCTCCATATATCGCTGAAGTTCCTCACAGGCTTGCTTATCAATATCACCACCCATTTGTTCACAGATGAGATGTGTGATCTCTTTGTCTGGATTGAAAGTACTCATAACCAACCCTCCTTACTGAAAGTATGTGATAATTTATCTCTTAAAAACAAACGGGCTCTCATAAGTCTAATTTTTACATTGGATTCAGTGATAGCCAGTATTTTTGCTGTCTCTGCCACAGATTGACCTTCAATATCCCGTAAAACGAACACAGCTTTTAATTTTTCATTCAACTCAATCATCGCTTTATTTAAATAACGGCGAAATTGACGGTCAGATAGTTTTTCATCTGTGAATTCAGGAAATTCTACCGGGTGGTATTTCTGGAAATTATCAAATCCTAAATCATCAATTGAAGCTGTGACATGCGTTCGATGTTTATCCTTCAATTTTTCTAAGGCCAGATTTGTAGCAACTCTGTAAAGCCAGGTATACAGGGATGATCTGCCTTGGAATGTATTAATTTTTTTTATTAATATGAGAAATGTCTCCTGCAGAATATCCTCGGCATCCTTTTCATTGCGCATCATCCTTAAGCCAAGATTATATATCCGTGAAGAGTATTGCGTAATCAGCGATGTTAAGGCTTCACGATCTCCACTTTGAGCCTTCTCAATTAGTACAATTTCATCTGTTTTCATTTGATATAAATTAGTGAGTATAGATCCTGAGTTCTTACATCGAAATTGTCGTCAAGGGCTTAAAATTTATTGCCGTGGTTCATAGTCCAAATAATTATCCAGAGGATCATCGATGTTTGTATTCAGGCTCTGGATCCAGTCGATAACAGGTTGCCGCCAATGAATAGAAGTATCTAATGGGTCTGGATCAGCAGTTTGAAAATATTCAGAGGTACTATAAATATAATCTGTAACTAAAACAGAGTATACCGAATCTGGATGAATTGGTGTACCATCAATGAGCATTATCTCTGGAATCGTGGTCATGCCGCCAATCACATAGTAGGGTATATTTTGAATTAATTGCTCACCGGTGATATCAATAACATAAAGAAAGTTTTCGAATGGGAGTATTCCTACCCAGGTTTCAAATGTAATATCACCTGGAGGCATATCAGCCCTGATTCCACCGGTATTTGTAATTGCGATATCCACATTCGGATAAGACCATAACCATGCATCGGTAATGAGATTATACATTGCATCCGAATTGCTGCTAATATTCTGTGCAACATAACCAATCACCTGAGAGAGCTCCGAATCCATTTGCCCCTGCCAGATAGATATGACTGAATCGACAACAGAATTTTTGGTCAATCCCGTATTATTATGAGTAGAAACGTCTATATCCACCACGGTGTTGGTAATGATATCAAAATCAATTTCGGCCTTTGCATATGCGGACAAATATGATCCACCTTCCATCACACCAATGCCATTTTGAATTTTTGAAACAGTCTCATGACAATGTCCACCGCCGATTAGAGCAATCCCCAGTTCCTTTGCAAGAGGAACAAGGCTGGTGATCTCAAAACTGCATATATGCCCAACAATTATAATTAATTCAGCGCCTTCAGATTTAATTTGAGGGACGATTTCATATAAAACATCCTGATAGTCAATAAAATCAATACCGGCAACGTTTTCGGGAAAATTGATATCATCTGCTTCGGTTGCAGTCAATCCGATAATGCCAACTGAAATATCGTTTACGGTTTTGATAATATATGGCAGAGCAGGATTGACGATTTCGCCTGAACTCTCTGATCTCATATTTGAAGATAATAATGGAAAGTTTGCCTGTTGCGATCTTTCCAGCAGCGTCAACTGATTAAAATCAAATTCGTGGTTCCCGATTGCGGCAGCATCGTAATTCATTGAATTCATCACATCAACCATAGATTCACCCTTAAACCATGTTGATATTGCCGGACCAGTCCACATATCACCACCGCTTAAAATCAAGAAGGGACCATCTTCAACATATCCTTCTTCCTCAATCCAGGTATTCATCAACTGAGCTGCACCACCGTTTTGTCCTTCACGAAGCATCCATCCATGTTCATCGTTTGTATATAGAATTGTTAAACGGCGAAGATCATCTGGGTTCTGGTTGACAATCTTGTTATTGGTTCCACCACAGCCAAGTGATAACAGGATGATAAAAGGAAGAAACTTCTTCATATAATAAGATGGTGCATGTAAATAATTAAAAAATCTTCAAATTAATTTATTGAATTTCTCACGGATAATATTCATGGGTTGAGCGCAGGTTATTTGGTCCACTTTTTTCCCATCTTTAAAAAACAAGAGGGTTGGAATACTGCGGATACCCATCTGCCGAGACTTGGTGTTTTCGTCGGCATTCAATTTTCCGATAATAATTTTCCCTTTATATTCTTCAGCCAGCTCTTCAACAATGGGTCCAATTAATTTACATGGACCGCACCAGGGTGCCCATATATCAACCATCACGGGGCCAGAATTTGAATTTATAATTTCGTCCCAATTGGCATCGTTAATGGAAATTGTTGATTTTTCTTTTGTTTTGAATAAGTTGAACATTTCAGATTCCTCAATTAATTACCTGTTTGATTAATTTTTGAACCTGGGGTTACAAATAAATATATCAATCCATTTCCATAAAAAATGATACTCGGCGATCACGATAACTAAAAAACAGACTATCGCTCCCCGCATAAAAGTCTAAACCTGTTACCGTGTAATCTGTTATGTCGGTTGTAGAAATGGGAGTCAAATATTCATCAGTTGATATCAGTATATCGGTTCCATCAATTCTTACTGCCAGCAGGTAATATTTATTATTACGGTAAGTCATTGCATAACAACCATATTGAGTATTATCCAGGAAATCAAAAGTAATATTGACTTTTGATCCTTCAATGCCCGGATTATCCGGGGCAAGATATACTCCGCGGTATTGATCTGGGTAGTTTCTATTTTGAAAAAGTACAAAGAGGGAATCTACATCTGAATTATAGCAAAAGGTACTTGCTGACCAATCTGGGTCATCATCATCATAAGGCAATGGCAGCAAAGGATATTGCTCACCGACATTAGTTAATTTTATCATAAACCAGTTGAATCGTGGCAGTAGGTACAGGTCAGTTCCATCATTTGTCATCGAAACATAACCCAAACCATTATAGTCCAGTTCATATCTATCAGACAAGACTCCATCAGGGGCGATTTCAAAGAGGTCTATTTGGGCGCCGGAGTGACCTGAAAGATCATAATTTGTTGTGTAAAAATGATCATGAAGGAAAGTAATATCATTAAATGAATCCTCTGCAGTATTCTTATCGGTGTTCAAGAATAGGTCGTCTCCACAACCGATCAAAATAAAAATGGGGATAATAAATAACAGAATTAATTTGACAGGATTTTTCATAATTTATTTTCCATTCGGTGATAGATTAATTTCATACCTTTCAAGGTTAATGCCTTGTCGATAATATGGTCAGTTTTTAAACCGGGTGCAATTACAGTGCTGAATCCCCCGGTGAGTATAATCGCTGTTTTTTTAACATTCATCTCAGATCGAATTCTATGTATCATCCCATCTACTTCATCAACAGCACCAAACATGATACCGGATTGCAGATTTGATTCCGTGGTAATGGCTATGGCTGATTCTGGGAAAGTAAATGCGGTTTCTCTAAGCAGCGATGCTGATTCAAAAAGATACCGGGCAGAAACATCAATGCCAGGGGCAATGGCACCGCCGATGAATTTATTCTTTTCGTCGATTACATCATATGTGGTGGCTGTTCCAAAATCAACAACAATGGCAGGGGTCGAATAAAATTCTATTGCCGCAGCAATATTGCATAAACGGTCGGCACCGATTTCAACAGGTTTATCTACAATTGTTGAGACACCGGCATTCTTTACGGAGATAATTGCAGGTTCGATTTGGAAAAGGTTAATACAGGCCTGAACATAAATTTCGTTTAGTTTGGGAACCACTGAACTGATAATAATACCATCAACTTTGTATTTCTTGATTTTTTGGAATGATGCCCAAAACTTCAAATCAGATTCCACTCTCACCGTATCAATAATGTCATTATTTTCAAATACCGCGATCACCACATTTGTATTACCGATGTCAATTGCCAGGATATTCATAAGATTATGCTGTTCCCTGAATAAGTTTCAACTTTACCATTGGTTTCAATAAGGGCATGTCCATATTCGTCCAGATCAAGGAATATCCCTTCTATAATATTTTTTCCCTGATGAAAGAAAATTTTCTGATTTTTATGTGCACAAAGGAAACGCCATTGGGGGATAACCTGTCTCATATTTTCTAGATAGTATTCAAAATGATACAGAATTTGGGCAAGGAGATATTCTCGAATAGTTTTATTTCCAGTCTCGATATTAATGGATGTTGCTGTTTCCTTCAAGTCTCCTTCAAAATCAATTTTACGTTCATTTACATTCAGCCCAATACCGGTAACAACAATCGTTTTATCCTTTGCCCGACGTGTTTCAACCAGTATACCACATAATTTTCGATGATTGACTATGATGTCATTTGGCCATTTTACCGCTGGTCCAAATCCAGTTGAAACCCGAATGCCGGTGGCGACTGCTACCGCCGATAACAGGGCAAGCAAACCCAACTTTTCCATTGGCAGAGTGACCTCATATATGATTGAAAATGTCAGGCTGGTATCTTTTGTTGAAAACCAATGTGATCCATGCCGTCCGCGTCCTTTATACTGTCTATCGGTCAATACAACGGAGCCTTTTATATACTCTTCTTCATACAAATGCCAGGCATCCTGATTGGTGGATTCGGTCATTTGATAATATTTCATTTCGCGGCCCATATACCGGGTTGTCAATTTGTCTTGAAACCGTTTGATCATAAACATGATTTCTAACCTGAATATTCGCCGAATATTTCTTTTAGTTTGCCTGAAATTTCACCCAAAGTGGCATATTCATTTACTGCGGTGAGGATATAGGGCATCAAATTACAATCATTTTTTTCGGCGGCTTGTTGTAACATTGATAGTGAGTTTTCAACCTTGGAATGATCCCGATCCGTTTTAACCTGTTTTAATCGGATAAGTTGGGATTCAACGGCTTTCGGGTTGATTGGCTGTAAAGGGGGAGAGGTCGTATTTTCGGAAACAAATTTGTTTACACCTACAATGACCTTCTCTTCATTATCGACTTTTTTCTGGTAATCAAATGCACTATTGGCGATTTCATTCTGCTGAAATTCCTGTTCTATTGCTTTGGCTGAACCACCAAGGTCATCAATTTTCTGGATGAGTTCAAGGGCTCTTTCCTCTAAATCATTACAGAGGGATTCTATATAATACGATCCTGCAAGGGGATCAACCACATCGGGAATTCCGGATTCATAACCGATAATCTGCTGGGTTCGAAGTGCGAGCCTTACGGATTCCTCAGTAGGCAAAGCCAGGGCTTCATCTTTGGAATTGGTATGGAGAGACTGGGTCCCACCAAGGACGGCAGCAGTAGCCTGAAGTGTAGTTCGGATCACATTGTTATCAATTTGTTGTGCAGTGAGAGTTGAACCTGCTGTTTGTGTATGGAATCGACAGGCAAGGGCCTTTGGTTCGGTGGCCCCAAACCGATCTTTCATGATTCTGGCCCACATCCGGCGGGCTGTGCGAAATTTGGCAATTTCCTCAAAAAAATTATTGTGACTATTAAAGAAAAAACTGAGACGTTTACCAAATGAGTTTACATCCAAACCGACATTAATAGCCGATTTCACATATTCAATACCATTAGCCAAAGTAAAAGCAATTTCCTGGACAGCAGTCGAACCGGCTTCTCGAATATGATAGCCAGATATGGATATGGTATTCCAATTTGGTAGTTCTTCACCACAGTATTCAAAAATATCAGTAACAATACGCATACTGGGTTTTGGTGGATAAATATAGGTGCCGCGGGCAATATACTCTTTTAGTATATCATTTTGGATGGTGCCGCGAAGTGCTGGCCTTTTGACTCCGGTTTTATCTGCCATGGCGATAATCATGGCCAGTAAAATGGCAGCAGTAGAGTTGATTGTCATGGATACAGATACTTTTTCCAGCGGGATATTCTTAAATAGAATCTCCATATCAGCAAGTGAGGATATAGGCACACCAACTCTACCCACCTCTCCATATGCCATATCATGATCAGAATCATATCCTGTCTGGGTGGGCAGGTCAAAAGCAACAGACAGACCCATTACTCCCTGATCGAGGAGATAATGGTATCGCTTATTACTTTCCTCGGCAGAGGCAAATCCGGCATATTGCCGCATAGTCCATAATCTGCCTCGATACATTGAAGGATATACACCATGGGTGAAAGGAAACTCACCTGGCTGCTCTGCATTATCAGGTCCATAAAAGGATTTTAAAGGAATACCGGAACTTGTTTTTTTATTCATTATAAATAATTTTCAAATGTAGATTATTAATATCCAAAGTGTTAGAGTTTATTGTGTCAGGAAATTCCTCTTTCCTTTTTGACTTGCTGATATGCTTCATTCACTTTTTTGAATTTTTCTTCGGCAATTGAACGAAACTCCTCGCCAAGATGACTCACTTTATCAGGATGATATTTTGTTGCCATTCGTCTAAAGGCTTTTTTCACTTCAATATCTGTGGCACTTTTGTCAATTTCCAAAATCGTGTACGAGGATTGAGTATCCTTATAGAACATGGCTTTGATAGATTCAAAATCTTTCTGGCTGATCCCCAGGTATCCAGTAATATCCCTGATGATATTCACTTCACTGGGATGGACATGCCCATCAGCCTGCGAAAGACCAAATAAAACATGAATCATTTGTAGCCGGGCGGGGTGATCCATATTACTTTTTATTTGTCGGCAAACATCTCTAAGGGGATATTCCTGTTTAAGAATATCCTGAAATAATGCAATACGTTCTTTTGCATAAGTAGAACCAAACTGTTTGATAAAAAACTGCTTTACAAATTCTAACTCAGATTTTAAAACCTGACCATCTGCTTTCATTACTGCAGCAAATAATACAAGCATGGATAAACCAAAATCCCCTGCCCGAGTAGTTGTTTTGGGACCACCTGAAAAAATTCCTGATGATGGGCGAGATCGAGCTGTTTTTATATCATCAGATGCCATTACATACCCGAGGATACCACCAATAGGACCAAATACAGCCCAACCAAGTCCTCCCCAGAAAAGTTTGTTCATACTAATCATTAAATTTAATTCTCCTTAATATTTTATTTGAAGACCAGATTTTAAATGGACAAAATTATTGTTCACTATTCAGGTCTTTTATCGATAGTTGTTTCAATTATTTTAAATTATTTATCTTCAGCAATATGAAGAATCAACTGTCCCTTTTGGACGGCCTTCCCTTCTTCCACAAGTATCTTTGTGACGCTTCCTGATATGGGGGAGTCAATCTCATTTTCCATTTTCATTGCTTCAAGTATAAATATTTTCTGACCCTTCTCAACTACATCGTCTTTTGATACAAATAGTTTTGTTACCAATCCGGGAATAGGGGCATGAATTTCACCGACATGATTTGATTCTGGTTTTGCGAAACCATATGTCTCAAGCAATATCTGTGTTTCATCTTTTACGACGATTTGAGATTTTTTTTGATTAATGAGAGCGGAAACGCTATCTTCATAATTCAAAATACTGACGATATGAGATTTTCCCTCTACAATAATTGAATATGAATGATTGGATAATTTTTCAACTTCGGCATTTACAGATTTTCCATCCAGAAAGATTTCAATTCCATTGGAATGAAAATTCATCTCAAAATTAGATTCAGTTTTACCGATAATGGTTTTGAATTTCATCGAAGACTTTCCATTCGACCTGCAGTGGTCCACTTTGAAATTATTTGATCTTTTTTTAAGGGTTTTACTATTTTTTTTGAACTATGGATAATTGCAGCGATACTGCCGGCAATGAGATCCCCGGTTTTGCTGATTTGCATTTTCTCTTTCAGGTCTGAAATGATTTCATTCAAAGTATGTGTGCAGTATTGGCCCTGTCTAAATGCAGAATGAGCGATAAACTCCCGGCAAAAAGGAATTGTAGTATCGATACCAACAACGCGAAACTCATCCAAGGCCCGAATCATGCGATGCATGGATTCCTCACGATCTATTCCCCAGGCAATCAACTTGCCGAGGAGTGGATCATAGTAAGGTGAGATTTCCTGACCCTCGCGGACGCCCTCATCCAGCCGTATGCCGGGTCCATTGGGAGTCTCCATTTCTTTAATAAATCCAATGGAAGGAGCAAAATTTTGATAGCCATCTTCAGCATATATTCGACACTCTATAGCATGACCGTTTGGCTGCAAATCATTTTGATTGAATGACAGAGGTTTACCTGATGCAACATGGAGTTGTTCTTTTACCAAATCCACACCGTATATCATTTCGGTTACTGGATGTTCAACCTGGAGCCGAGTATTCATTTCTAAAAAGTAAAATTTACGATGTTTATCCACCAAAAATTCAATGGTGCCAGCCCCAAGATATTTACATTTTTTTGTGATATCATAGGCTGTCTTTTGCAGCTGTTGACGAAGATCATCTGTTATAAAAGGAGAGGGGGATTCTTCAATTATTTTCTGGTACCGTCGTTGCACTGAACATTCGCGTTCTCCAAAGGTAACAATATTCCCAAACTGATCGGCGAATACCTGGATTTCAATGTGATGGGGCTCTTCTAAATATTTTTCAATATAAATGCGATCATCCGAAAATGCTTTACCGGCCTCAGATGAAGCTCTTTCCATGGCGCTGATGATTTCTTTTTCATCATGGACAATCCTCATACCTTTACCACCACCGCCACCGGCAGCTTTTATCAATACTGGATATCCAATCTCATCGGCCAGTTTTTTTGCTTTTTCAGGATCGGTAATGGATTGTGTAGTACCGGGAATAATGGGAGCATTAACCTCCATCGCCAGTTTCCTGGCGGCCATTTTATCACCCATAGTCGTTATTGATTCTGCAGATGGACCTATCCAGGTAACTCCCATGCGGATTATTTCATCGGAGAAAGCAGTATTCTCAGAGAGAAAACCATATCCGGGATGAACGGCATCGGCGCCGGATTGCTGTATAATTTCAAATATTCTACTTATGTTTAAATAGGACTCCGATGATGGGGATGGTCCAGCATAATAAGCTTCATCTGCTTTGAGAATATGAGGAGCAAGGCGGTCCGCATCTGAATACATGGCAACGGTTGCAATCCCCATTTCCCTGCAGGCACGGATTATACGAACAGCAATTTCCCCACGATTGGCTATTAATATCTTATGAATCATAAGCCATAAAATTACTGCGATTTGTATTTGATTAGGAATTAGGAAATTGGGGCTATTTCCCAATGAATTGACAAAATGATTTATCAGGTATAAGCCTGTTTCATGAACCACTAATCAATAAGTTTTGAGAAATTAATAAATTAGAGATGGTCCCAAATAATATGTAACTCATTTTCGCTTAAGGATACAATCTCAATGGTGTTTATACTGTTTGTTTCAAACCAATCTTCAGAATATGTAATCCTGAATAAACTATCATCAATCAATTCCCATTCGCCTTCCACATCATAATACGCTACGGGTGGGGTTCCGCAAAACCCAAAAGATCTTAAATAAAAGACACCATTTTGAGCAAAAGTGAACCCCCCTTGAGCTTGATCAAATTCGTCGACCTTTTCATAAATATCCCTGGTACTATCTGATTCGATAAATCCCCATTTTCCTAAAGGGGCAACACTGTCGGAATGTTCGTTGATTGTATTGTTGCACGATATTAATAACAATGAACAGATAATCAACATTATTTTCATATTTCATATTCTCCCTAGAAAAGGTTTAATAGTCAGAATTTTCTATTCACTGACAGTAAGTGTAATACGGTAATCCTCAAGATTAATGTTCTCATCGACTACTGGATAAGGATTGACTGATATCAATTCAATCCTAAAACCAAAATGATCAATCTCTCTTGGTTCTAAGGATGTATTTAGATAGAATGGAAATTGAGACACTTCAATGCCAATGCGGGCATTTCCTTCCCAAAAACAGAGTGCTCCCTGGGGACAACGAGAATCGTTTTCAACCATTGTGAATTCTATAGTTAGAGATTGATCCTCAAGTGTGATGCTCTGGCCGTATTGAATTTCAAATTCACGACCCCGTTTGGGTTCCATAAGACTATCTGATGTATTGCAGGCAGTAAAAATGGTTGCTGTCAGTATTAAAATAATAAATTTCATAATTGAACCTTTCTTAAGAAATTGATTGATTATGTGAATGATATTAATGATGAACAGATTCAAATTTTAAAAAATGAACTCTACCCCTATTTTGTAATAACTAGGCTCTAATATTGACTCTTTTAGGGCACAGGTTAATTTGAAATACTCTTTATACTTGAAAGAAATGCCGGCATTCATTTCATATTCATTCATGAACTCATTTGTCGCCGGGAAAAGATGCCCCTCAACATATGACGAATCAGAGGATACCGTTGTAACTCCATCCTGGATGGTAACGGTAGATTCGTCATATACAATGAGGTCATATCCTTCTTTAATATCTATTTTCTTTATAACTTTTGTCAGACCCAGTTGAAATTCTAAATTGCTCCCGGCTTTCACTATGATGCCAGTTGGAATAGCAACCGTAAAGAAATCTTCATTACGATACCAATGGAATTCTTTTTCCTCATCTTGGGTAGATTCTTGTAATTGCCAATTTATATATGAGTAATTTTCTCTTTCTGAATATGAATACTTACTACCGATAAATGGTTCATGGGCATCCATATCAACATCAATGTTATCCACAACTACACCGCCAATAAATCTGATTTTTGTTGAAACAATCACATCAGCCCCTATACTCAGCTTGAATCGTTTATGAATATTGTCACCGGTTCCATAGCGGCTAAAATTGACATTCGAAATATTTAAAAAGCGATGTACAGTATCGGTATATGTATTCCAGTATCGTGAACCGTAGTAATTATCTCTTCTCATTATTTCAGATTCAGTTAAGTCCGATTTTCTTTTTTCACCGTATATGGCTAAACGCAAGGTAATATCTGAATTGAGAAAAAAGTCTCCATTTAGATTTCCATATGAGGTACTTCCAGCATATTTCCATTGTTTATCAGATCTGGAACCGCCGAAACGATCATAAAGGCTATAATTGTTTGTGTCCGGTCCTTCAAAATGATAACTGTGATAAAAGGTGGAATCTGTTTCCACAAAATCGCGTTCTATCTCACCTGTGACATACCCCAAAGAGCCACCCAATACCATCTTGTCGGGTTCGTTCCAAATCACGCCAAATGAATAGTCATTCATCTTATAATCCTGATTTTGATTCGCCTTGGTATCTGAATAATTCAAGTAATTATCATAATAATCGTTTTCGTCGGTAAAATTTAAATTGACATAGTCACCATCTGTTTTTTTATCCAGTATGGTAAATCTCAAGCCGAGGGATAATTTGCTGTGTATATCAAAGGATATCATGGCGCTTGCCTGGATTCCACTGGACATTAATTTATTGTTGCCAAATTCTGCTATCCGATAATCTCCATACGGGTCGCTGGATTCGGAGTCAAAATAATTACCTAATGCATCCATCTCCCACCATCCATTATGATACCATTGGGGTTGATAAAACTGCTCCTGCTCGTAATAATATTCTATGGTTCCGCCAATTCCGATTGGAGAGTTTTCCCCATACGGTTTCCCCAAATATATAAATCTTGCAATGGGTTCGCTATTTTCAGGTTCATGAACATATCGATAAGGAGACCAGTAATAAGGCATATAATAAAAGTCATCATACCCATATGATATCCCCGGGGTAGAATTACTATTTGATCGGTCTTTATCATTATCGCTTCCCGCGATATCGAAATAGATATAATTTTGTGACTCAAGGCTCAAATAGGCAGGGTTTTGAAATACATTACTTACCGGATGGTTATAAATACTGTAAAAATGAGGTCCCAGCGCCTGGAGTCCGACTGGGTGAATAGTAAGCGGTTTTATGAAATCATAGGGCAGTACAAAGTCCGTTGCCATGACAGAATATGAAGGATACCAGGCAAAACCCTTGGTCAGTAACAATAAAAAAGCGACAAAAAATTGAATTTTGTGTTTCATCTTAACTCCTCAAAAAAATATGAATATGAATCATGGTCCAATTCAGAGTTTCTACTAATAATTAAACCAAAGCCTGATAAGTTATACACAAATGAACCACTCATTGAGGCGATCCAACTACTACTGGCGCATGCTATCTCAGTACAGCTAACTTCATTAATTATTAATGAATCGCCATCTACTATTTCAAAAATTCCTGTACAATAATTACATGCATCTGTTGCTTCCATAATTCCATCCTCATGGAAGATTAAAGTATAACTTTCTCCTTCACTCGGTTGAATATCAAGTGGGCCCGTACTATCGTTATATTTATATAATTGCCATTCAGTATTAAATAGGTCCTCTTGTTTGTTTGCATTTGACTCATCACATATTGAAAACATGGTTGGTAATAATAAGAATAGTAAGGTTGATTTAATTTTCATTCCGTCTCCGTAGTTATATATGATCTAACTACAGACAAGTTGACAAATGATATACCATTTTAGAAATTTAGATTTTGATAGAGGAATTATCAGGAAAATTATTGAGGATTTGATGACATGCCGTTCACGAATTTAAGGAAATAAAAAAAATATAACCAGAAAGTGAAAACCTCCTGATGAGTTTCAGAAAACTGATGGTTTCCTCAGAATTCTGAAACTAATTGTTAAAGATAAAATAATTAAAAGGAGTACTTGATTCCGGTTTCGATGGTAGTTTTATAGAAATATTTAGAGTTATAAATGGACTCATTTTCTTGAAAATTCAGCTGAATATATATACTATTTTCATTTTTCAGCATATGCTCAATGCGAATATGCATTTGATTCAATGTTGCTGTTTCAGGATCCCTCAGGCTGCTAAATCCAGCTGTGTTAATATGTGAATATTTTTTTTTCATCACTTTCAATAAAAAATGATAGTATGTTTTTTTTAACCAGGGTCCTGAAAGATATAATCGAGAACTGTATGTTCGATTGGAGGATATTAAACTGTTGGAGTCTATTGTTTCACCTGCAATGGACCACCCTAATATGTTCTTTCCATGATACTTGATGTGGATATTTGCTTTTAATCCCTTATCTCGCTGCAATGAGGTTCCGTCGATAAGCTCTGAATCAGTTCCATGGTCAATTGCAAAAAGATCCTTATGGTCGGTATAATTATAGGAGAGGATACCTTCAAGAGAAACGTTTTTATTAAAATTAATGAGATTGCCCAATTCAATGGTGGAGATATTAAATCTAAAAGTATCGGGAATGCTGTACGTTGAATAATTATGTCTGAGACCAATCCATGCCGAGTAATTTTTGGTGATATGGTTATTTAGAAAAGTAGAGATATCCGTTTTTGAATAAGAACTGGAATTTTCTGAGAATTTTTTTTGAAAGTGGGTTAATTTCCAGGTATTAATTATTGATTTGGTCAACAAAATTCTTGAGATCAAATTTGATTTGACGATCATTTTTGACTCTTCACTATTGCTGGGATCATACATGGCTTGTGTCAAAATATTGGCCGAAAATGCGATATTACTCATTTCAAAGTCATGGCCGAGATTACCGTGTAGTTTAAAACCGTAACTATCAAGACCTCCAGTTATTGATTCAAAAACATTAGAGTCATAATAGGACGATAGCTGTAATTGTCCTTCGGCGGAAAAAGCGCATGTCAATAATAGGGGGAAATATAAAAAAACGAAAAGAAGGAAGAATGTTAATTTATTGCGAAAGCTCATTCATCATCTCATCAATGAGAATCTTATATTGAAGGCGTTTATGTGCAAGTAACAATACATCTCTTTCAATATTATTTTGGGGTGTTAAGGATAGAGACTTTACATTTTCCGATGGCGACAAATGAGAATTTTCCATAACTTGTATATCTGTAATAACGGCATCAAAATCAATAAAAGACTCATCATCTTCAATTATATCGGAGAGATACTCCTCACCTAGATTTGTGGAAATGATATCATTATCAGAACTTAATTGCAAATCTACATCACTATGGAAGTCCTGTATATTCTTTAGCAAAGTAAGATCCTTTTCTTTTTCGACCAAAATGGAATCAATATAACTTAATTTAGAATGTAATATCAAAAGGAGATCATCATAGATTAATTGTTTCATTTTTTTATCACTCCAGATATTTTTTATCAACGAATTGTAGTCGGGGAGAGGAAGTGAGTTAAATCCGCTAACATCAAGAAGCTTGGACAAATTTATGACAAATTCTAGTCTATTCTCTTCCATGCTTGGGGCATCGGCTATGAGCATGTAGGTGTTGTATTTATCCTTGATAATTTGCATTGAAGTATTTTTGGTGTCTTGAAGCGTTTCTATTCTGTTTTGGATAACGATAAGAGAATCTGATATTTCCACTAAAGAATTATTGATATTGGTAAGTTTAATTTCGCTGATCCAGCCATTATACCAGGCTTGATTTTGTTTAATTTCCTGCTTTTTTATAAACAGAGATTCTTTATTTATATTCAGCTTTTGATTTTTGCTAATTGCAACCTGCAGTTTACTATTGATGGATAAATATTTCCCCCATTCATCCTCCAGGGATTGCATCCATGAAAAAGAAAAGCAAACTATAAAAATGATAAAAGTATGTTTATTAATCTTCAAATAAGTGGATTCTAATGTTGATTAGTGGATTATTGGGATTATATATCATCATTAATTTCAATGCCAAATTTTTCCATTTTATAATAAAGAGTGCTGGTTTTTATACCTAATAATCTGGCTGCCCTTTGTTTAATGCCCCCGGTCTTTTTTAATGCATCTTTAATCATTTTATACTCTGTATCATCTAAAACATCCGTCAAGGATCCTTTTTTTAAATGGGGTTCAGACTCGATCATATCGAAGTAAATCTCTGTTTCTGTTATTATTTCTTCATGGGCAAAAATTAACACTCTTTCGAGAAAATTTTCTAATTCACGGACATTGCCCGGCCATGGGTATTGTTGTATTTTCTCCATCGCTTTGGGACTCCATTGACGCATTTTAACCTGTAGTTCCAGGGCTTTTTTTTCATTAATATAATCTATCAGAAGTGGAATATCATCCCGTCGTTCCCTTAACGGCAAAGCATGTAGGGGAAGTACATTCAGTCGAAAATATAAATCTTCCCTGAATTCTTTATTTTGTATGGCTTTTTTCAAATCTTTATTGGTGGCGGCGATGATTTTTACATTTGTTTTAATTTCTTCAGTACCACCGACTCTCTGGAATGTTTTCTGCTGCAATACCCGCAATAGTTTTGCCTGAGTTCTCTGTGAGATATCACCAACTTCGTCAAGGAAAAGAGTTCCTCCGTCAGCATGTTCAAATAGTCCTCGATGGAGTTTAACAGCCCCGGTGAAGGCACCTTTTTCGTGACCAAATAATTCACTTTCCAGTAACGACTCGGTAAGGGCGCTGCAATTAATTGCAAGAAATAATTTATGTTTTCGATTACTTTCTATATGAATAGCCCGGGCAATCAATTCTTTCCCCGTACCGCTTTCACCGGTAATCAAAACAGCGCTGGTTACTTTTGCTACCTGGGTAATTTGTTTGTTAAGGTTTTGAGACTCAAGTGAATTTCCAACTAAGCCATGAAAGGTAGACTTGGACTCATAACTGTTCATCGGTTTTATTATTGGATTTTCTTCCAGGACATGTTTCACCTTTGTTCTTAACTCATCAACCGTAAATGGTTTTGTTATAAAATCCTTTGCACCGAGTTTTAGGGCATTTACAGCAAGATCAATTGTGCCGTAAGCTGAAATTATAATCATGATGGTCTTGGGTCGTTTTTCTAAAAATTCTTTTAGAAGCTCCATGCCATTTTTACCGGGTAGTTTTAAATCTGAAATGACCAGGTCAGGATGTTCTTCAGAAAATAGTCTCACACCTTCATACCCATTCTTTGCAGCAATTACATCATAACCGCTTTTACCAAGCACGGTCTGGATGCCCTGGCGCATAGTATTATCATCTTCGATTACAAGGAGTTTGATTTTATCTTTTTTTGTCATTTTCTTTTTTGGGCAATGTTATCACAATCTGCGTTCCCACATTAACTGTACTATCAATAAAAACTGTGCCAGACATCTCCTCAACAATGTTTTTGACTATTGATAATCCCAATCCAAATCCATTTTCATGGGTAGTGTGATATGGTTCAAAAATCTTGTCATAATCCGTTTTATGAATACCAATACCATTATCTGAAAATTTGATTTGAGTCTGATTCGGTGAAGTTACTATTTCTACAGATATCCTGCCAAGGTCATCTTCAACTGCATCTATGCTATTTTTAATAAGATTCAGAATGACTCTTCTCAGCTTTGATTCATCTCCAATGAGACTGCCTTCACCAATTAGCTCAAATTGTAAATTTCTTTGTTTCATATCCTGTTCTACCAGGCGGTGGACGTCCTCAATAATTGAATTCAATGATAAGGAAACTAAATCAATTTTTGTTGGACGGGAATAATCCAAATATGAAGATACAATTTGTTTTAGGTTACGGAATTCGGTTTTTATTTTTTTTATATACTCGTTCTCATTGGAGTCTTCTTTTAATTCTTCGCTAACAAGTCCAAGATACAACTCGATACCACCAAGGGGATTTTTTATTTCGTGGGCTACATCGGCGAGAAATTGTTTATTCTTTCTATCGGTATTTCTAATTTCATCGTGCATCTCAATTAATGCTTCATTTAGGTCACCAAATTCATCTCGGCGACCAAGTTTGATTTTTTTAGTATTAATATTCTTTTGGATAGCATTTGCATAGTCGGATAGTTTCAAAAAAGGTAAGAGTAAAGATTTTGAAAATGCCGCTGCAAAGCTCAGGGCAATAAATACAGCAACAATTACAATCCAAAAAATACTTCCGCGTAATTGATCTATATAAATCATAAACTCTGCATCGCTTGAGGCTACCAATGCTATGGATGTCTTTTCATTAACGATTATATTTAAATATGCCACTTTTATGTAATCAGAATTACTTAACCTGTATAAATCTGAAACAAAGGAGGGATCATTTTGAAAGGATTCATCTGATTTACTCAACAGGGTTTTTATAATTGGTTTCTGAGAAACCATTCTACCTGCTGAGACCAGTTCATATCCATCTAATGTGTATATGGCTAATCCCTGGATTTTTTGAGTTAATAATAAATTTAATTGCGACTCTAGTTTTTCCCGAACGGTATGCAAGGATGGTTCTTGGACCAAAGATGACAATAATTTTTTATCGAGTATATTTTCGGTGATTTGCAGTACACTCAAAAAGTGTTTATCTAATTCATCTTCTATTGCGCTGCGTGAATACCAATATAATGGTAGTGACAACGCTGTGAGAGACACAATTAGAATTCCAAGAACGAGGGATAATATTTTATATTTTAATTTCAAACCATATCCGGATGCTAAATTTAAATAAACTATTCAAATTCGAATGGTATGAAATATTGGCTCAGGTAGAAAATCATCCAGCTATGCAAAGCCGTACACAGAATTATTTGATTGTATGCGGCTTTCATCTTCAATCCATCGTCAGGATCCCATGATAATTGCTATGAGCATGACAATATCCAGAATATCAATTATGCCATCTTCATTCAAATCACTGGCTTCAAACTGATGTTGATCTGGTGTAGTATTACCCATGACAAAATTGATGATAATTACAACATCCAGGACGTCGACAATTTGGTCATCATTTACATCGCCAGGTTGAATATCCAGAGATGATGGTTCAAAATAACCGGTGCGGGTAAGGCTACCGCGAAAGAGATTCCAATAATCATCCACAGATCCTTCACCCTTTATATCCAGGTTGATCATTCCATCTAAAGCACCGATCAGTATTTCCAGATCACCATCGCCATCAGTGTCTGAAATTGCCGGAGCCCCATAGATAGGATGTTGATAATCAAATGGGAAGTTCTGGTATATATTTCCATATAAATCAAAAATATGTATTTCTCCTGCGTTAGTACCGGTAATTATTTCAGGAATTCCATCATTATTCAAATCGGCAATCGAAGGTGTTGAAGTTACTGGAGAATTAAGATTTATTGGCCATCCTGTAATAGCAGCCCCATCTGGATTAACTGCGTATAAATAGCCATCGTCAGAACCAAATAAAACAATTAATCCCAGGTCCGGGTCATCTAAGAAACCACAAGACGTTGAAATATTTCCACCGGTTTCAATAGTAAATCTGGTGGTTCCGTCAGAATTGATACCATAAAAGTTATCATCCTTTGAACCGGCAAGGATGATCAGCTCATCATTATGTGTTTTTATTATTGATGGCGCCTGCCTGAAGTCACCACCGGCATCAGTAAATGGGAATCCTGGTGCAATTGAGCCGTCATCATAAACCAGGTAGATATTCTCGCTATCCGTACCAACGACGATATCCATCTTTCCATTGCCATTGAAATCAGCAAGTGCTGCGCCTTTTTGAATTTTTTCTACAATAGTGACGGGGAATCCCTCAACTGCAGATCCGTCTGGATTTATAGCGATTATTTGATTTGAGCTTGTTTGACTTCCATAAGTACCAATGACAATTTCCAGCTCATCATCATCATCCAAATTGCCAATAGCGGGGGTAGCCATGATGTATTTATTAATATTTAAATTCAATAACATGTCGCCGGAGGTATTGAATATATAAAGATGTTTATTTTTTGAGCCAATGACAATTTCCAGCTCGCCATCAAGATCAATATCTGCAATAGCTGCAGAACCCCATATATCATCTCCAGTATCATATGGCCAGTTATCCAGAATATTTCCATCATTAGACAGACCATAGAATGAGCCATTATTATCTCCAAAGAAAATTTCGGAATATGGTTCATCCTGTTGATAATGCACTACTGCAGGTGATGTTTGTACTGGGAAATCACCAATCATAGGCCAGTTTTCCTGATAAAGTGACACAAACAATGATAAGGGAAATTCAAATGAATCTATCTGGCCGGAAACATTCACTGCAGAGACAGTTATTGTGCATCCCGGATCTCCCATCAATATATCATCGTTTAATTCAAACTGAAATCCAGATCCTGTTGGATAAGCAGATTCGTCTACCCCGATATATCCGTATTCCATTTCATCTTCAAGAATGTTAACACCTTCGTTCAGACAACTTATTGACGCTGATACATCTGTGGCTGGATTAACCCCAATATTTGTGATCATGGGATGTAAATCAAATGACTCACCTGGGTTAATTACTGAATCGTCATCCCCGTTTGAGATTAAAATCAACTCATCGGTCAGGGCAAGATCAACAGCATAAATGTCAATACCGACGGATAACCATCCGGCATAAGCAGTATCAAAATAATAGGGATGCTGCGAGAAAACATCATTGCAAACATCCAGCATTTTAAAAGCCCCGCTTAAGAAGTTATCGTTTGGTGTGAGATACTGTGTGTTCCAAATATGCCATATATCAGCAGCTATTCCTCTGGATATATCAAGGTCCATATCAAATGGTTCAACTTCAATACCATAATGGAGGCCTCCTTCAACCATCATTTGAAAGGCCTTATTTGGGATGCCAGAATTTGAATGAACGCCACCGTTGTCATTATTGCCGTTGGGGTTGTTTACGGGTGGCATATAATATGGGCTGTTAATATTATCGGGGTGGTTGAACGCAGTTGGATCTTCCATGCTTCTGATACCATTACCGTTCAGGGTGACGTCTTCTCCTACCAACCAGTCACCGCCATTTTGAAATTCTGCTTCCACAAGGTATCCAAAAATATCAGAAAGTGACTCATTCATTGCACCGGAGTGATTCTGATAAATTAATCCTGAACTGGACCCGGTAACAATATGGGTAAATTCATGTGAAACAACATCTTGTCCGGCACACCATGGTCGATTTTGACCACCGCCATTTCCATATACAATAAAACTTTGAGTTGCCATGGCATTTTGCCAATTTGGACCCAGATTTACAATCACTGCCGTTCTATAACCGTTTCCATCTAAGCCATAATGATCATGGGCGTTGATATAATAATCCAGGGTCTTTCTATGGTAATCCAAAGCACTTACCCCGGATGGATGTGAGTCATATAGTGTTTCAGATAAAAATTCAGGAGACTCGCTATTAACAAAACTCAGTATATCATAATTAGTATTGTGGGCAGAGAGTATGAATAATGAACCTGCAGATTCATTTGTTACATCGACCATATTATAATTGCCGATTCCCGGTTCACTATCGGGAGGTATAAAAGAATAGAGTGATGACCAGTCGAAGGTAGCTCCTTCATATATGTTCAAGATTTCAACGGATTCATCAAGTAGATTAATACCGCTTCCTGTGGTTGGACCATCTTCATAAGCAAGGGGGTACGTTTTTAATAGCTCACCTGAATTTGCATTAACAATATATCTTTTAGAGTTTTGGAAATCCGAGACATCAAAGACCCATGCTAATTTTGGAATTTCAATTTGAGTAAATATGATTAATTCAGGAATTATGTCAACTGAATTAGGAATATCGTATAATTCTTTTACACTGTTTACAGCGTCAATTGCAGAGATTGATGGAGTGGTATTGAGATAAATATTTGGCGTATAATCACTGGTAACTGAGGAAAGGTTTCCCAAATGATCGGCATGAAGTTTTATATACGTATTTAAAACGGGTACATCATTATACATCTGCTGAAGAGTAATATGCGATATCCCTTTATAGTCAGTAACATTTGACTTGGTTATGAACTCATCCTGGAAATTTGTGAAGCCAAATAAATCATTATTATTTATGAGAAAATCCAGTGCTACTGATTCAAAAGATCGTCCATCATTAATTTTTAAAACACCACTAAGATTTCGGATAATTCCATGATCATCAGCATGATAAATGAATGGTTTTTGAGGATTGATTTTATAAGACAATTCCTTTATAGAATTTATATTTTCTAGATTGGCACTGTTTAGCATAGTAATAGGAAAGAACAGTGTAAATATAAAAATCCGCTTGATGGTTAATGGGTTCAATCCATTGATAAACCTGATTACTGTTTGCATTTTATTCCTTTTATAAATTTAATTTATTTAAATGTATCAATAACCAAACCTCAAAAGTGATTGAATCATTTAACTGTTTTGTAGTGGAAAATTAGGTCATAAAGCTAACTGATTTATTGCCAAGTTCCAATATGAGATTTTGATCAAATAGTAAAAATGACGCATATCCGTTAGTGGTGTCAACTCTATTGATATGAAGAATTTTGATTTAAGAAATCTGATTTGAAATTTGTTGAATTGAAAATATACCGTACTATAGTTTTTGGAATTCAATAGCAGTGCCGCGGTGATGCCGCGGACTCATCATTCTTTTCTTTGAAGAAAAGAATCAAAAGAACATGCCGCTATCAGGATCTTCCGGTTTCAGGATTTTGACTCGGGATTGCATGAAACTCACTCCAATATCTTGGAGCTCAAACAGCCATGCAATCTAATCCTTATCAAAATTCTTCAATATTTCCGGAATATCCTTAAGGCGGGTGGGAGGGGAACCAAATATAATAGAATCACCAACATTACGTACAATGGGAACTATAAACGTAGTTCAGTTGATTTTATTTGAACTATTGTTATTTCACCAGCATTACTTTTTGGGAAGATTGGAAAGGACCAGCGGTCATTCTAATAAAATACAAACCGCTACTCAGATCAGATGCATTCCATTCCACAGAATATAAACCTGCCGTTTGATAGTTATTCACCAGTTCACTTACCTGTCGGCCGAGTACATCGTACACAACAAGGTTTACTTGTGAGTCTGAGGGGAGTCCGTATTCAAATGTAGTAACTGGATTAAATGGGTTTGGATATGCAGGATGCAGAATATATTGCTGAGGGATGAGATTAATCTGAGCGTTTATTGTATTTCCTGACCAGTCAACCATTTTGACATTTTGGATGTGTATATCACCTGAATAACTAAATATGCTTTCACTATTTAATGTAGAACCTTCAGCGGAGAATATTATCATTCTGTGGGCATTGCTTTCAAATATCCATCCTTCAGGAAGATGATTGTCTAAGATGGTGATGGTACCGGAATAATCAATTTGAATACCGGCAATATTTCCATTTGTATTAATTGAGAGTATACCTCCGCTTGCAACAACCTGGGCATCGCTGAGGGGTTGTGAGCTCATCAGATTATCTCCAAGTATCCAGCTGACCAATAAGACGATATCCTCAATATCAATTTCACCTGATGTGACCACATCTCCAAGAGCAAGTTCTATCTCAGATGGATAATAATTTTCTAGTACAATATTTACCATCACAACCAGATCTAATACATCAGTTACACCATCCTGAGTGATATCACCTAAATCAACAAAGCTATTACCTTCACCGACAAATTGTATGGTTGGAAAATAAGGAGGTGGAGAACAGACATTATTTGCATCGTACTGGTAGTTGCTCTGATAGCCAATAGTTTGACTATACGGTCCGGGCATATTGCGTTGGATATAACCATGATATTGTTGAGTGATTCCACCCCAAAGTGTAATTGTACCTCTGTAATCGTGGTTCACCATATATCCATTAAATCCATTTACCCAGGGACCGCGGCCATCTCCATAGGGAGGATCAAAATGCCCGTTTGTAACATTCTGCCAATATTGGACGGTAAAAGATTCGTTGAATGCCACTAATGATGCATGAATAACCACTCCGGATCCATACATGGAATTTGCTGCACCATTTAGGAGTGTATTGGCGACAATTATATTTGCCCCGGATATTAATCCCATGCGGTTTTCTGATCCGCCATCACAATTTTCATCAGGTTGCGGTGGACCATCATTACCAACAGGTGCTTCAGCGTTTCGGAGGTCATCAGTAATCCAGATATTGCACCAAAGTGTATCAATAGGGGCGGTATAATTATTCGGCCAGGCATGACGACGGTAAGTGATATATTCATCAGTTACAATTGTATATTGTCCCTGATAAATACCACGAACTCTGACTGGACCACCCTGAATGTATAAAACAGCCGGACCATCGGGATTTATAATTTCTTCAGATAATAAATTTTCAGGATTTGGTATACCGGTATCGGTTGCCAGAGGTATGTATTCAGATGTTGAGTATCCATGGGGACCAGAAATAGTTGCATCTAAATAATATTCATCCAACCCGCTTGCACCATTAGGATATTTGGCATGGTATGAAATGAGGGAATCACTATATGATGTGCAAGTTCTCAGGTCACTAGGATTTGCACAATTTGTTGTGGGGTCAGTTACTCCTTCTAAATGAGTTGGAAAAGGGAATGGAATTTCTGTGGTATCTAGCCTTGCCGATAAATTTAAATGAGGTGGTTTGAGAAACCACCAGCGTTTTACATGAACACTTGAATCAGCATAAAAATTGATATCTGTCATAATCAATGTATCACGATGGAAGAAATCATGATTTAATAATTCGGTGGAATCAAACACATAACCCTCACCATTCATCGCCGATTCCTTAGCCAACACATAACCGTTAGGAGGAAATTTCACTGGTGGTCTATATAATATTGGAGGATCGCCTTGAAAAACTTGGTTTTCATTACATATCCAAACATCGGGATAATGAATTTCTCCAGTTTCAGGATCGATTGTTAAAAATACAGTGGTTTGAAATTCAGGACAGCCAAAAACGCCCATTACCATAGTACTATTGGTCTGGATAAAACCACCGCTGAACAATTCACTTTGTCCGAAAGTCGCATTTCGTCTATTTCCAGGACTATCATGTACGAATGGGCCTCCACCTCGTTCTTCTAAATCCGTAAGGTAAACATAATCTGCGAGTGTTCTATTACTGGATGCTGTTCGAACATGATCATCTAAAAATGTATCTGACTGAATCCTAACAAACGATATATTTTGATCTGATATAGATGAGATTGGATAGAGTTGGTTAAACTGCTGTTGTAAATGAAGATTATTGATAGCATTATCGGCAAAAACAAAACAATGAATGGATGTAACAATTATAAATACGTTTTTTATTTTCATTATCTTCTCCAATGGTAATAATTATAAATCTAAAAAGAGGCTTTGAATCTTTATATATTATATATCTCTATTTATGTGACAATAATATTACGAAAATAATTCGAGGGAATATCTCATTTATGGATACTGTTACAAACTGAAAATCTCAATAGTTTGAATTGTAAATGATGGAGGGGAGTTGATTACCCATAAAATAATTACAATTCTTGTGCGATAGGTATTTGAAATGCAATAGCAGTGCCGCGGGGATGTCGCGGACTCATCATTCTTTTCTTTGAAGAAAAGAATCAAAAGAACATGCCGCTATCAGGATTTTCCGGTTTCAGAATTTTGACTCGGGATCGCAGGAAACTCGCTCCAATGGTCTTGGACCTCAAACAGCCACACAATCCAATCCTCGTCAAAATTCTTCAATGTCTCCGGAATATCCTCAAGGCGGGGGGAAGGTAAATAAACCGATGTTATTCTCGATTATCCCTTGTCATTCGCCAATATTTCATGGTCTCAATCCTCGATGCTGCTTCGAGGAAATTATACCGAATCTCTTTTTGCGAGATACCCTGTAAATAAATGGGGAAATACTTCAAAACAAAGGGGCTAAATGCTGCAAGTATATCATCTGTTACAATATTTTCCAGATTATCTCCGGAAATAATTGTTTTTGAACTTGGTTTATTGAGACGAATATCATCAATATCACTTGGTCCCAAATCACCTAACCAGGATTTTGAAAATCCAGATTTGTTTTGATCTCGGTTGATTCTCCGATAGGTCATGAGAACCTGTTGATTTGGAAACTGATTTTTTAAAACAAGATAATACAATTTCAACTGTGGAGACATTTCAGATATGGTTTTGAATTCTGAAACGATACCTGTTTTAAAATCTACGGCAAGTATAATTCCTGAGCTTGAAAGCATATCAATACGGTCAATAGTTCCACCAAATTTTAAAGAGCCTAATTCATTGTGGGAAATAGTAAAATTCGACCAGGATCCATTGCTAATATTTGGATATCCAAAAGCTTGCTCGGCATTAATAAATTTAAAATTGGGGATTATGAGGCGATCTTCAAGCAGGAGATTTTTAAATACACCAGGCTCTTGTTTTTCGTCTACCAATCCATTGGTAAAAGACTGTAGATATAATTTTTCCTCATAACCAATTTCAGGATAATCTTGTATCACACTCTTAGAGGTCTGAAATAAAAGAGATTCTGCTTCTTGTGGAGTCACTTTATTTATTTCCCAGCCAGATGGATCATTATTGCCAAATAATTCAAGAATTTTGTGGATAACGTTACCCATGAAGGCGGCTATGTTGTACTCCGGGTCTATTTCATGGAGTTTCCAGATATATCTCATCAAATATAATAAAGGTGTTTTTGTGAGCATGGTCAACTGTGAGGCAGAGAAACGATTGCCCTTATGATATTCTGTTAATGAAGGGACTTTTCCAGAATATTCATTTTCAGGATTTCGATTTAATAATGTATTATGACGATGAATTTGTTTTTTCAAATTAAGTGGTGTATTCCCGTTGACTTTCAGCAATTTATTGCGGTAGAAAAGTTCAGGAGAAATGTATGGGGTTGATTTGATAACTTCCATGGATTCGAGGAAGATAGAGTATTGCTGTTCACTGCCATCCACTCCATTGAGAGGGCATGAAAGAAAAACCTCCTTTGCGCCAGATATCCATGAATGAAATATCATTTGATTGGCATTATAATGAAAATCAGGGATGTTTTCCATCATAAATCCAGTTGGTGTCTGGGATGGAAAATCTCCCTGCACTAAACCTGGGATATAGAGATATTTTCCAAATGTATTGCTGATGCTGTCGGCGACAGATAACAACGATATTCCATCATTGTGAGTTTCTGTGGAAATATCCAATTTCAAAGATTCACGGAGCTCCAGTCCATATTCCCCAACAGAAATAGCCGGATAATTCTGATTTAGAAAGATTGAAAGTTGCTGAACAATCATAGAAAATGCATCAATTGCTTTCTTTTCCATCGTGCCGATCGATTTTGAATATTGTTTAAATAAGTGAGTTATCACATACTCAAATCGTTTATAGATGGGGTCGGTGGAATTGTTGATCTCTGATACATATTCGGCTATGAACTTACACAGTGGCTCAACATCAATATCGGCATGATATTTTGATTCTGCAGCATCAAGGAGGGATTGATATAAATCCAGTTTGTTCAAAACTTTGCCGGCATTGCCATTTCGTCTCATTCTAATATCGAGTTTTCTCAACAACGACATATATTCATTGTGATCATCAGGATAGACACAATATGAAATTGGATGCATAAAATATGGTCTCATATCCTGCCAGGTCAGTTGATTTGAGTCCATTAATCGCAGCAATGTCAGGCAGGCATGAATGACTGGTCTTTCGAATAAAGGCTCGCCCTTTGAGAGCTGCATGGGAATACCGGCATCCTCAAAAATTGGTAATAGAATTGGAATATATTTTTCCATGGATGGCAGCACAATAATGATATCATCCAAATTTATATTTTTTGAAATTTGGGTTATAATTCTATTTTTTATATCCGTCAATTCTTCATTTAAATCAAAATATTGATGCCAGGGCGGAAGGTGAACCTGATCAACCTGAGAATCCAATTCGATCTGAATTAACTTTTCACAATGATGATTGATAATCGGGATGAAATCAATTTCCTTCTTATAAACGGGTGTCAAAGAATCAAGATATACATGTTTTCCGTGAAATAGGCTCAACTTGAAGTTGTCAGTAGATAAATATGGAAAGTAACCACTTTTTGATAATTGTGCTTCAATATCCTCATTCAGGTTTTGCAATTTATTATCAGGGAGGATGCCATGCTTATCATACAGGTCATAATTTTTCTTTAGTGCCTGCAATATTCCAGGGTATTCTTTAAAGGAATAATCCAGATAATAATTATTTTGATATTTACGAATCAAACTTCTGATGAGCAGACCGGGTGCAGGTTGAGAATTAAATTTTGCATTCAATCCGGTGAAGGTATCAATTATCATTGTGGGATGTAGTTGATTCTGCGAAGATAAATGCGTCATTAACTGATTAATTCTCAATTTTGATGGACAAATTATTATGGCATTTTCAGGCAATGAATTCATTTGATCTGAGAGGAAGATTTTATTATTGTCAGGATAACTCGGTTGCCAACCGCAAATAGATTCAAATTCCACTTTATTGAAATAGTCAGGTTCAAAAGGAACATCTGTAATATCTTGTAAACGGGTATAAGCAATCTCAGCGCGGATATTTGGGAAGTGAAACATATATTTCAACAACTGTAAATATATCTGGACCTGATGAACATACTGATTATGATATTTCCTGCTACTGTCTGTCTTGTAATCCCTAACGACCCATTCATCAGACTCCTTATATAGTAAATCAATCACTCCTGATATTATGAGGGTGTGGTGAGTACTGATAGATTTAAATTCGGCTCTTACAGGATATTCTGTAAAACGATCCGTTTCAGGAAAATCAAACACTTTTGTAATTTGAGGATAGTCGGCTAATTCACGTATGTGCTGAAAAATTTCATCATGATGATTCTTTAATTCGAAATACTGTGGTCGATCCAATTGGTTTCGAAGTTGCTGATCATACGTATCGATGTCTAGGTAATTGTGTTCCAAAACCCAATGAATATAGGTACCAAATGCAGAAGAAGAATATTGACTGGATTCTTCAGATGGAGCCACTTCAGCAGTTGGACTCAAAGTCTCCGATAAATAATGAACGCTGAGATGAAATGACGAACTGATTGGTGATTTTGGAATTGGATATGAGTAATCAACAGATTCGATATTGTGAGAGTTACTTTCCCATTTGGTTTGACGGTAGGGAGTTAGAGTAATATCTGCTTCATCATGGTCTATACTGCCTTCGGTCAATCTATCGGCAGTTATCTGATAAATGCCTCTTACCCAGTTCATCCAGGTACTGGTTGATTTACGAAACTCAATTATTTCAGGATATCCTTTTTTGGGATGTTCTTCCACAACCCCCGACAGAATTACACCATATTGGGCTCGGGTAACCGCAACATAAAACAAACGAATATATTCAGCGAAAAGTTCTTGAAACGCATTTTTTCTCAATAGTCTGAGAATTACAGAATTTGATTTTTTACCCATATGCGAGGAGAATGTGAATCCCATTTCTGTATGTTCATTACCTGATTTATCCGGAATAGACGCCATTGAAAAGCTGGATTTATTGTCAAAATTCATCTGTCGGTGTAAGTCGGGTAGAACAACAAAGGGGAAATCCAAACCCTTTGCTTTGTGTATGGACATGATGACAATATCGCTATTTACTGATAACTGGGCAAACTCCTCATCAGGATGAGTAGATCGTCTTTGTCTGAGCAATAACTGAATCCGAATCAAATGTTTGCCATCCAGTGACCATTTGTGAATCAACCTGATACATTTATGAATATTTTTCCATCTTTGGGATCCATCATTTTCAGAGAGATATCCTAACTCGCGAAACTCACTATGAAATATGCTTGTCAATAAACGATCTAATGGATCTGTATGGACTCTATGAAGCCAATTGTTTATTTCTTCAAATATGTCAGGGAAATGGTTTTCCAATAATTCAAATACAGGAAATCGTCCCCTAGCCGGTTCGAGCATCTGGGTAAGTTCATCATCACTCAAGGCAAAAATCGGAGATCGAAGGAGACCTGCCAGAGCCACATCGTCCAGTGGATTGATGAGAACGGATATGATCATTTCAACATCTAAAATTTCCTGACGACTATAAAAACCTCGGCTGCCAATAATTTCAGCCTTTAAACCACTTTGTTTGAACGCCTCACGGTATGGACCAATATTGCTTTTTACATTTCGCAGCAACACGCCGATTTTGGGTTTCCCTGGTGGGCAGTCTAATTGTTTATAATGTGAGGTTTGCTGGAGATCCTTTAAAATAGTTGCCAAATGTCTGGCATAAGCCAAATCATCCTGTTTATATGTTGATTCACCACTTTCAGATTCGTCAGCTGTAACCGTCAAGATATTTACATTAATAAAGCCGCCAATGCTGGTATCTTTTTCTTTCAAGTCATGGGATTTATTGAGAGGATAGGATGTGGAATTAAATTTTGCTTCATAGGATTTTTGCATGTCATCTTCAGGTGTAAACAGCTTGGAAAATAAAGGATTAATAGCTTTTTTGATAAATTCAGCTGACGATCGATAATTATCATCAAACTCAATTTCCAGTGGAGGATTATCCATGTTCCTCAATTCCCCGATCGCATGGTTAAGTACTTTTACATCAGCATTTTGGAATTTATAGATGGACTGCTTTTCGTCCCCGACAAGAAATATTCCTTTTGAACGTATAATTCCTTTTGAAGAACATATAGTCTTGATAATGCTCCATCTCAATTCATTGGTATCCTGAAACTCATCTACCATGATATGCGGGAATATTCGACCGTATTGTTCGCCTATCCCAGGATATTCAGATAACAACTTATGAGTTTGGAATAATACATCAGCATAACTGATCATATGATTTTCAAGCTTTTTCTGCCAAAGCAGCTGCGTAAACTCGTGATAGAGATTGACCAGGTCAACAAGGAGTTTGGCTGCCAATTGATCATCGGCAGTGAAGAGACTCTTAATTATTTCTTCAGGTAGTATGGATTTGATTTCAGCGATACAATCCAGAAAAATTTGTTTGATTGCTTTGTGATCGTTAATCTCGTATCCGTTGCTTTTCCAGATACTCTGATTTGGCAGTAGATCGACTCTCTTTTTATATGTGCCGCTAGCGGTTACAAGCATGGGATGAATGTATTGACAGTAAAATGATTTGGGTTCATCTGATTGAACAAAGTTTTCAATCATTTTCTGCATTGACTGGATTTTTTCTTTGGTATCTGCAGGCATACGAACTGTGAGAATCTGTTCAAACGATTCAGACAGGATTTCGGCAGCCTGACCCACGTCGGCATCTGGCTCATATTTATCCCGCCATAATTGGAAAATATCTTTTGAAGTTTTGCCAGAATACTGACGTTCCCATATTGATAATTCGTTATGGTTATCAATTAGATATTGGATGGCGGACCGGATTCTGTACAAACCCAGATGATTTACCAGGTAGAGAAATTTTTCATCATTATTAGAGTAAAGCTGTTGGAAAAAAACATGTAGGAGATTTTGAGTCAAATCCCGGATATCATTTTCATCACCGGTAGAAATGGTTGGGTCTATTTTTGCCTGTATGGGATGTTCCCGGAGGATTTTTGCACAGAATGCATCGATGGTTTTTATTTGATTTCGAGAGAAGGTTTCCAGTATCCAATCTGAATATCCATCGGCGCTTGAGTGAAGAATATTTTGCCCAAGACCATCTATTTCTAATTTGCCTTTTCGGATGAGGGTGTTGATATCCTTGTATATCCTGCTGGACATTTCTGCTGTAGCCTTGTTTGTGTAGGTGATTACCAGAATATTTGCGGGTCCCAGCCATTCAGCTTTTGGTGAGTCGATTGATTTTTTGGCGAATTCATCGAGAATAGCGATATATCTTTTGGATAATGCATAGGTTTTTCCTGCACCGGCGCAGGCTCGGATGACGACATTTCTATTCAGGTCGAGGGCGTTAATGAGATTAGACAATGTATATATTTTGGATAAATTATTTGGTATGAAATATTTTCATATAAAAATCATTTCCTAAATTTATCAGGAATAATTCAGGAAAACTAAACATGAAGGAAGACACGAAAGATTACCGGAGAGTATCAGCTATTATCTCCGGTCGCGTTCAAGGCGTCTATTACCGGGAATCCACCCGCCGGCAGGTTTTGAAAATTGGCGGATTAACAGGCTGGGTAAAAAATCAGCCAGATAATACGGTCAAATTAATTGTGGAAGGAAATCGAGAGAAAGTACAACAATTACTGGATTGGTGTCAATCCGGTCCGCCTATGGCAAGAGTTCAATCAATTGATATACTGGAAGAAAATTACCTAGGTGAATTCAGTGATTTTATGGTGAGATATTAGATGATGAAATCGACAATATCCTGAAACCCAAATTGGATATTGTGTAAAGGTATATTCTCCTTTTTTAAGTTAAAAATTTATTAACTATGGTAACTTAAGAGTAATTGTGCTACTGCACGTTCATTTTCTCTACCTTTCTACTTCACAGAATGGGATATATTAATAAAAAAAGAGCTCATGAATAACATGAGCTCTTTTTTTATTATATTAACTTATAATTCAATATGATCAAAGCTACCATAGAGTAATAGTTGCGCCAATTGAAATCCTCGTATAGGTCATATCTACTCCTTCACCAACATCAATATCGTACCATGAGTACAAAACATTAGCCCCAAATTTTTCGGAGAAAGAATATCCGGCACCAATTGACCAACATAAACCTCCATCAATATCACTTTCATTAGGAATATCTAGACCGACTCGGGCAAATCCATTTATGGCATCTGTAATATTATAATTTGCAATTCCGTAAACAGAATGGATTGCAAACTCATCATCTCTCTCTAACTGGTATTCACCGCCGGCGCCAAACATATCGGTAAACATATAATCATAGCTAAGACTTATCCCTTCTTCAACATCAGCGGTTATGCTGTTTCCGCCACCAGTTGCTTCCACTTCCTGATTTACATCATAAGCAATCCTGAACTGTGAGAATGCAATGCTACCAACCACAGACAAGGATAATAAGTAATTTAAATAATTTCATCTATTTTCCTTTGTATTGATTTTTAATTGTCTTCAAGACCGTCAATAGTTTACGGTTGTTAAAAGAGTTTAATCAAATCTTAAAATAAGATACACATACCCATTAATATTTTGATTGTGGACTTATCAATCTATTTTATTGGTATTTGATACACCTGTAAATAGCTAAACTTTACGATGTATTTTTATCGATTTTCAGGTATTTCGTGAGTCAAAAAGGTGTTTCTGATAATCAGCACGGAACATCTAAAGGTGAAATAATTTAGGGTTTCGCCAGAAGAGGCAGTCACACAGGTAATACATAAATTTTAATAGTAAATTGGAAAATTAATTTTGAATAATCACTACAAAAAAATGAATAATATCCTGGCATGGATTGCATTCATACTATCATTTATCGTTTATCTTTCGACGATGGCACCAACCACTTCATTCTGGGATTGTGGCGAATTTATTGCTACCTCGGTAATCATGGGTGTGCCGCATCCACCGGGGAGTCCATTATTTCTAATTATCGGAAATGTGTTTTCTCATCTGCCATTTTTCAGTGATGTTGGAGCAAGAGTAAATCTGATATCTCCAATTGTCAGTGCATTAGCCGTATTGCTTTTATACCTAATTATTGTCCAGCTTATCGAAGAATGGAAAGGACCGGTAAAAACAAATTCAGAGGCGATAATTACTTTTGGAAGTGCATTCATTGGAGCTTTGACGTTTTCACTCACTGACTCTCACTGGTTTAATGCCGTGGAAGCAGAAGTATACTCAATGGCAACATTTTTTACAGCAATCATTGTGTGGCTTATCCTTCGCTGGGCACAGGGCATTGGAAAACAGGGCAATGTTCGTAATATTCTAATCATAGCTTATCTGGTTGGATTGGCCATTGGCATTCACTTACTGAATCTTCTTGCCTTTCCTTTTCTTGCTCTCATTATTTACTATAAAAAATATCCGTTCAGGCCAGTATCCTTCCTCACCGTAATTATCTTAACAGGAATTGCCTTTGGTGTGATATATCTCGGGATTATCAAGGGAATTCCAAACTTACTGGATAAAACAGGATTGTCCATGACAATCATTATTATCTTAGGTATTTTCGCCGCAACGGCTTATTTCATCAAATCTAAAAAAACATTGCTTGCCACATTATTAGCTTGCCTGTCCTTAGTCTTGGTAGGATATTCCACATATACGACAATTTTTATCCGGGCGGTCCAGAATCCTGCCATCAATGAAAATTCACCTGATACTATTGCAGGGGCAATCTCCTATCTAAATCGTGAACAATATGGTGATTGGGATATCCTTAATCGAAAATCTACACTCCAGCGACCGGAAAACACTTATTGGAAACGATACACTCTTAATCGAGGCAAACCAAAACCAAAAGAAGTACGTGATTTTATCTGGAATTATCAGGTAAAAGAAATGTATCTACGATATTTTGCCTGGCAATTCATTGGTAAGGGGGAGATGGATTGGCCGGTGATCAATAAAAAAGGCACTCTTCTTCGATATAAGGAAGGTATCAATTCCACAAGATATATCATACCATTGGCATTTATTATTGGAATGATTGGTATGGTATTTCATTTCCAGCAGGATTGGCGAAGAGCCCTGGCTGTGCTGGCATTGTTCGTTACCACTGGTCTGCTTATCATTTTATATTTAAATCAATATGATCCCCAACCCCGGGAAAGAGACTATTCATATGTAGGAAGTTTTTTTACATTTTCAATCTGGATCGGTATCGGTATCGCCGGCATTGCAGATTGGATTTCAAAGCTGGTGAAAGATGCGAACGGTTCAAAAATGGCAACTGCAGGATTAATGATCCTGCTATTTATTATGATGCCGGTGAATATGCTGGCAAAGGATTATCGAGAACATAATAGGGCTGGAAATTTTGTGGCCTGGGACTATGCCTATAATATGCTGAATTCCTGTGAACCGGATGGAATCATATTTACCAATGGTGATAATGATACGTTTCCATTATGGTATCTTCAGGAGGTGAGGGGCATACGTAAAGATATACGGGTTGTGAACTTAAGTCTACTAAACACACCATGGTATATTCGACAGTTACGGGATGATCCGCCTACCCTTCCGTTGAAAATGTCAGATAAGGATATTTCCGGAATTACGCCAATCGTTTGGGAGCCAAAGGATATTTCAATTGCTGGCCCCATCCCAGATAAAACACCAATTACATGGAATCTGAAACCCACCTACGCCGGGAGATATATCCGGGTGCAGGATCTGATGGTATATCGAATCATCAAAGATATGAAATGGAAAAGACCCATCTATTTTGCAGTAACCGTTTCTCCTGATAATCAAATTGGTCTGAATAAATATTTGCAAATGGAAGGTCTGGTTTACAGACTTACCCACGAAAAAGGAAGTGAATTAGATTATAAACGAATGCTTCAGAATATTACTCAAACGAGCAATATGGATAAACTAATTGTCACTGCAGATGATTATCGTGAACATATGGCCTCTGACGATGGAGTCTATCGATATCGGAACCTGGATAATCCCGAAGTATTTTATAATTCAAATATCCAAAGATTAATCCAAAATTACCGATCAGGCTTTTTACGACTGACACTCAGTGATGTGTATTCTGGCAATGATTCAAAAAAAGAAAACGCTTACCGGATTCTAAAAGATATGGATCGATATTTCCCAAATGATTTACTGCCGTATAATAGTCCTGATTTGGAATTACAAATTGCCCGATTATACAATGGTGCAGGAGATGTTGAGGAATTTAAAAAGAGATTGCTGGAAATTGAAAACTATGTTGATCTTCCAATGGAGACCCATTATTATATTGGTCAGATGTACTTAAATGAATTGTCTGATTACGAATCTGCTATCCGGGTTTACAAATATTTACATGGATTAAAGGAATATTCCCACATACCCAATTTTATGGAAGGATTAGTCCAGGCCTATTCCAGATCGGGGCAAGTTTCTGAGGCTGTTGAGGTATTAGAAAACTGGATATTATCCAACCCGGATGATACAGAAGCAAAGTCTATGTTAAAATATTTGAAAGAAGAGGAATCATAGGTCTTCCCCTTGTATCAATAATTATTCCCCATTTTAATGGTTCAGATATAATTGATTCATGTCTGCAATCATTGAAGTTATGCTCGTACGAGAATCTTGAAATAATTCTTGTTGATAATTACAGCTCTGATGACAGTGTCAGTTTTGTACAAAAAAATTATCCGTATGTTTGTATTATTCAAAATTCTGAAAACCATGGTTTTGCCGAAGGATGTAATATTGGCTCTCAACAGGCAAAGGGGAAATACCTGCTCATATTAAATAATGATACTATCCATGAACCGGATTGGATATTGCCATTGGTAAATATCTTAGAATCGGATTCAACAATATCCTCCGTTCAGCCCAAAATTTTGAATTTTCATAATCGTCAACTTTTTGACTATGCCGGTGCATCCGGAGGATTCATGGATATGTTTTGTTTTCCATTCAGCAGGGGCAGAATTTTTGATACCGTTGAAATGGATAAAGGCCAGTATGATGATCCAATTGAAATATTCTGGGCTTCAGGCACAGCATTTCTCACCAGAAAAGATTTGTTTTTGGAAACAGGTGGTTTTGATGAAGATTTATTTGCTCACATGGAAGAAATCGATTATCATTGGAAATGCAAGCTGATGGAATACCGGATATTTGTTCAGCCATCCTCAGTGATATATCATATGGGGGGAGCTACACTTCAATATTCTTCTCCAGAGAAAACCTATTTAAATCACCGCAACAGTTTTCTGCTGCTGCTGACAAACTATAGTTTTATCAACAGTGTTATATTGTCAATTCCACGATTTATGATGGAATTATTATCGGCTTTTCGCGACCTTTTTTCAAAAAGGACAGATCATGGGATTGCCCAATTCAGAGCCCTTTGGTGGATTATTAGTCATCCGGGTATTGTGATGAAAAGACGTCGAAAAACAAAGAAGATCCGAATGCTAAAAGATGCAGATATTATGGTGAATATGTACCGAAGAAGCCTGGTATTTGATTATTTTGTTCTAAAAATGAAATCATATACAGAAATTTTAAGGAAATAATGCCAAAGTCAAAATTAACAATTGACCATATTGTTCATTATGTAGAAAATCTGGATATTGCCGTTGAAGATTTTCAAAAAAATGGCTTTAACGTTTTAAGGGGAGGTATCCACACTGGTGGAATAACTCAAAATGCGATGATCCATTTTTTAGATGGTACTTTTATTGAATTAATATCTTTCACTAATTCTATACAATCGACTTTCTTTAAATGGATGTTCAGGCTTCATCTCAGTAGTTTTATACATAATTCTCCGAGAATGACTGTAGCAAAACGAGTTGTCTCCCGAATGGCGCTCTGTCCTCAGGGTATGATCGATTTTGCGATAAAATCGAGATCATTTCAAGATGACTATACCCGGATAACCCATGAAGGTGTACAATTATCAACTCCTGCTAACATGACGAGAAAATTACCAGATTTAGAGCTATGTTGGCAGATGAGCATCCCAGAGTTTCACGAGCTGCCTTTCCTCATATCAGATTATAATGTGATTCCTGTTCTTAATCATGATGCGGCAATACATGAGAATGGTGCGACTGGAATTTCGAAGATTTTAGTTTTTACAAATAAACTTAAAAAGACCTCCGAATACTATCAAGCGTTTCTGGGTATTGATGCTGAAATCGTCAATAGTGAATCGAGAAAAGCGGTTTTGTTTCACTCTACACCAAGTATTATTGAAATAGTTAGCCCCAAAATTCCAGATATGGATTCCCGTGGTTATGGAATATTTGCTCTTGAATTTAAATTTCCAGATCAATCCAGAGAAGCCAACTAGCAAACTATCTTTTAGATAAACATCTTTTCATATTTGGTAACAGCATTCTGTAGTTTTATCAGGATTACACATAATCAGGGATGGAAAGGTCAAAGGGTATTTCTCCAATATAATTGATTTGATCAACTTGCATACTGGATTTAATTACATGGATTACCACACCAGTTTTTTTGGCATGAACCAATGCTTTGCCAAGTTTGGGATCTCTTTCCCATTGCGGAGTAAATAAATCTACATCATGTCGCTGAACAACAAATAGGACCATACAATTTTTTCCAGCTTCCTTCATTTCTGAGAGATGCATCAAATGTTTTCTACCTCGTTCGGTTACAGCATCCGGGAATTTTGCGACCCCATTTTCTACATAAGTCACAGATTTAACTTCAAGATATAACAATTTTTCATCATTCCTCAACAGAAAGTCAAAACGACTTTTACCCACGGTATGCTCTCTTTTTTCTACCTGCCAGTTTTTGAGAAATGGTATGGATTTATTCTGAATGAGATATTCAACAAATGTATTTGGGAGCCAGGAATTGATGGAAATTAATGTTTTCCCAGAATATACTGCCTGGGTGGAATATCCGGTTTTACGATGGGGACCATTTTCTTTTTTAACCAGGAGTTTTACGCCGGGAAAAAGTAATTCCTTTAGTCTGCCGGGATCAGGTAAATGACTAAGATGTTTGGTGCCGTTAATTTCAATTTCAGTCAGAAACCTATTTGGGCGACTAATAAATTTGGCGGTTAATAATTTCCATGGTAATTTCATTTAATGCGAGTCTCTTAAGAATATTTCAGTGATAATAATTGGGTGAAACTAATCATTTATGCTATTCAATTACATAATTAAAAAAACTGAAATTAATGTAATTTTTATTTAAGGAATGAACTGAAATCTCTTTAAATTTTAATTCCGTTATGAACAAATACTCAAATCATTTCCTCATTGCCATGCCCCATATGATGGATGCCATCTTTAAAGAAAGCCTGGTATTCATGTGTGATCATGATGAACAGGGCGCTATGGGCATCATTGTCAATAAACCTATGATGACTGATAATGTTGAAGAAATTCTTACCCAGACCCATCTCGATCAAATCACCCCATATCCCAATGTATATTTTGGTGGTCCTGTGAGGATCGAACAGGGATTGTTTCTCCATGACAAGAACTATAACATTGATGGGACATTTACCGTTTCAGATGAGGTGTCGCTCACAACAAATCCCGATATCATAAATGATATCTTAATTGGCAAGGGCCCCAAATATTTCCGTTTCACACTTGGTTATGCTGGATGGGGGTTGGGGCAATTGGAACGAGAAGTTGAAAATGGAGATTGGCTTGTCATGCCTGCCACCGGTGATTTCATTTTCCAGACACCTGACAATAAAAAATGGAAAAGTGCTGCCAGTCAATTTGGTATAGACATCCTGGATTTTAATGGTCAGACAGGACAGGCATAAAAAACTCCTTCACAAATAAATAGGTTTTATTTGTTGGGCTAAAGTCCGTTTTCTTACTCTCCTATCCACAGTTAAAATATCAGACTTAATGTTTCATTCAATCCGGCATCAATCCTTTATCCGCAAAACTGGTGATTTGATTCCCGGCGATAATAATGTGATCATGAACGACCACATCGATAGATTTACAAGCTGATATTAATTTATTCGTAATTGACTGATCATCCCTTGATGGCTGAGGGTTTCCTGAAGGGTGATTATGAACAAAAATGACAGCAGCTGCATCCTTCTGCAATATGAATTTGATCACCTCCCGCGGATAAACTGCACTTGTGGTAATTGTACCTGTAAAAAGTTTTTCAACTGAGATGATTCTATTTTGTCCATTTAACAAAACCAGGAGAAAGGACTCTCTGTTTTTATCCCTGAGACGATGCTTGAGGTAATCGATCACATCATTGGACGATTTTACATAATCGGTGTTAATAATCTGATCCTTCAAATATCGTCTTGAGACGGCTTGTATCATTTTAATGCCAAAAACATTTGCCGGCCCAACCCCATATTCCTTTTTTAATTCATCCGGATGAGCTTCAAGAACGCCTTTTAATGATTTAAATTTTTTGATCAGATTCTTGGCGGTATTTTTTTGATCCCGTCTATTGTCGGCAAGTTTTAATAAGAGTTCGATGACCTCATAATCCAGAAATCCTTCCAAACCGCCATCTAAAAATCTTTTACGCAATCTTGCATAATGTCCATGTTCATTCATTTTGGTCTCCTTCATAACCTGAGAATTACCTAAAAATAATTTGATTCGAGTATTCCACCCAACATTTTATTTAAAAATATAGATGGGGTATAAAATATGCAAATCTCAAAATAGAATCACTTGATATGAGTAAAAAACGTCAAAGCGCCCTGGCAATTGTTCTGTAGGGTTTTATCCGTTTTGGATCGGAGTGGTGATTGTAAAACCTGGACTAATTATAAAATATTAATTCAATTATTTTAATATCACCTGAAAATATTTCTCAATAAATGGAATAAATTTCAAGTAGAAAATGTCAAAGAATTTAAAGGATTAAAATAATCCAAAGTCTAAAAACTTAAAATCAAATACAATCACATCAAAATGAAGATGACAACATATATTCTCCTCATAATGATTACCATATCATTTGCTCAATACAATCTTGTTTGGCAGGTTGATCAGGATTATTACGAAAGCGGACATATCCTTTTTGATGTGAATGATGACGATGTTGTCGATTTGACTAAACAATATGGACCATACATTACCGTATATGATGGGTCAGATAATTACAGCATAATCTGGTCACTTAATAACCTTGATTTCGAATACAATACCCTATATCAGGAATTAGATATTAATACTGATGGATCGTCTGAGTTCATCGTTGTATCCAGCGATATCTGGACGCAAAATCGCTTCCAGGTTCACCTCTACCAAAACCTTGATACAGAACCGATGTGGAGTTCACCCATTTTTGAGGGTTATCTCTCAGGAACTGATTCATTTGATCTACTTGGAGATGGAAACAAGAACATACTAATTGGATCTGTGAACTCAACTGATAGTGATTATTCAAGTTCAATTGTTCTATTGAATGGTTCTACTGGAGAGATTCTATGGAATGAGCCAGATATTGATGGGTATATTACCGGGCCATATTCTGGTGATCTGGATGGAGATGGTAAAACAGAAATTCTTTATAATCAGTATCATCAAACCTCAGAAACCTATCAGTTGATTTCATCGGAGATATCCATTGAATGGTGTGGTTCCGGTGATATAAATGAAGACACTATGCTGGATATTCTTGATATTGTCGCATTGGTCACCTGCATAATGGATGGCTGTAATTTTGAAGATTTTCCCTGTTGCGATATTACCAATGATCAGTCAATTGATATTCTGGATATTGTATTGATGATAGATCGGATATTAGGTGAGTGGTTTTATCAAAACCTGACTATCATTGAGGAATGGCAGGTGGATCAAAATCAGTACGAAAGTGGACATTTATCATTTGATATCAATTTGGATGGTTATCCTGAACTTACCAAAACATTGTTCAATACAGTAACAATTTATAATGCGGTGAACAACTATCAGGTTGATTGGTCTTTTCTTGATGAAGAATCAGACTATTTATCGCTGCAGATTTTCGATCAGGAATTATTTGAAGGTTTTGAAGGCGGAATATTTTTACACGAGACCGTCACATCAGATACACTCTTTCATATTAGCCTGCAGCTTCCTGCAGACAATACTCCACAATGGGATTCAGATACCTGGGATGGTTACATTACCCGTGTCCAGTTATATCAAGAGCCTGAAAGCGAGACTGGATTGTTCTTTTTAGGGGTAAACGAATATATTGAATCGACAGATAATTATGTATCTCGAATAGTAGTTTTGAATACTGATGATGGGTCAATTCAATGGCAAAGTGAAGAATATTCAGGTTACATAATTGGACCCTACGCTGGGAATATTAATGGAGACGGTAACACAAATATTCTGGTAAATATCTTTGATACTGTAAGTGAGGCTTCATCGCTGCTATTATATGAATATTCTGAAGTTGCAACTCAAAGTGATAATAGTGTACCCGTGTTTTACTCTCCGGAAAATAAACAAAAAATTCAGGTTAACCTTCCGTCATCATGCAGCTCTGATGCGGCATTTCAAAACTTAAAAGGGATTTTTCCAGTTGGCAATTAATTATGTCTAAAAATAAAATTAAAAATACAATCTATCTCATTTTTCTTCTGTCCTGTGGTGTTTCACAAAACTATTCCGGTATCCTCAATCTATATCCATGGAATGTGAGTGCCTCAGTTTATGCGACGGGCGGTGATTATTCCACGGGATCAGAATATTCATCCACTTCAATATATTTTTCAATGGATCGCCATTGGAAAGATCGCTTCATCGTTTCATATGAAGAAATCACAATTAGCAATGATAATGAAGATTTCAAGCAGTATAATTTGTTTGGCAAAGACTATTTCTTTATTAGACCATGGTTCTCCCTGGGTGGAATTGTCGGGCATTTTGAAACAAATTTCAGTATGGTAAATGATACTCTAAACTCTCCCGGCGTCTACACCCTGAATAGAGCAATTCGCTCTGATCAATCCGGCTGGATTCTTGGTTTTCAATTAATGGGCGATTTGGAGAATATGGGTTATTCCTTCAATTATATTTCATCAAAATACCTAGATACACAGGCATTTACAGATGAGTATGAATATGAAACCATTTTTCAGGATACCACATATAATTATATATCCAGCGCAAAAACAAAATTTGACCAAATTGGTCTAATGATTAGCAAAAAAATTGGCAAGCACATTTTCAGGATTGGGTCATCAGGACATTTCTTTCCCGATAAGAATTATTATGCCCATCATGGTGTATGGGAATATGAAGGTAAAAATGATCTTTATTCGATACTGTCTTTCGGATTTGGCGAGAGTCGGTATGCTGTTGATTCTCATGCATTGCTTGTCAACAATAATTCAGATATATTAACCGAATATGTCAGTTGCAATATGTCGAAAAGAATAGCCACCCATTGGACAGTATATGGTAACATCTCATTTCATAAATATCAGTTTTATAACATTCCCGGAAATTATAATACCCGATATTTAACATTTGGATTACAGATAAGATTTTAAAGGATTATATGAAACGATTATTGCTGATACTTTCAATTTTTCTCTCTGCATCATTCTCAAAGGACGATTTGAGTCTTGATGTAAATATTGTTGTGGATGCTGACACTGGTTGGCCTGTTAAAGTAATGGTATCTGGTTATTCGCCACACGATCAAATTTGGATGGGCACTTCTCGGTATCCATTCAATGCTGAAATACCGGAAACAGATGGAATACACGATATCATAATTATATATGAAGGTATCATTGAATATGAGGTATCCATCAAACCAATATTGCTGGATGGTAGTTTTGAAATAGCAATATGGGGCACAAAAGTTCCAAAAGTGGATTGCACTCTTGAGTATTGTCATTGGTGTAAGGTAAATGGATTTCATCTTGATAATCTGTTGATTTATAAAACTGGACTATTAACACAATTAAATGGATATTAAAACAGGAGGCCAAATTGCCAGAGCTATTTAAATCGGAATTAACCTTAAGTGACAGTGGGTTTTTATTTGACCATAATTCAGGGCTTACCTATACATTGAATGTGACGGGTCAGTTTATTTTCAACTGCATGGAAGATGGTCTGCAGGCAGTAGATATACTGGGTAAAATCATGAAAGAATTTGAAGTAAACGAGGATACTGCAAGAAAAGATATGGATGATTTTTACCGGCAATTAACGGATATGGGACTGATTAGTAAATGAGTATTAATGTAGCGGTAACCGGTCTCCATGCTGCCGATAATCCGGCACCGGGAATTGGTGTAATTCGATCTCTGCGGCACCCTGAAGGATGGGACGGAAAAATTATTGGTCTTGCGTATGATGTACTGGATACAGGTGTCTATGATGATGGTCTGCTTGATCATGTTTATATGATTCCATATCCCAATCAGGGTAGTAAATATATTCTGGAGCGAGTCCTGTATATAAATGCAGAGGTAGGCATTGATGTTTTGATTCCCACTTTAGATAGCGAATTGACGACATTCCAGCAACTGGAGCCTGAATTAAACCAACATGGTATTTTCCTCTTTATCCCGGAGAGCAAAATCACCAATAAAATATCTAAGGTATATCTCGCTGAGTTTTGCGAAAAGGAGAATATCTCTTACCCCAAAACCAGGGTCATCAAGGATCCCGGTGAACTAAAAGAAGCCGTAGAAGATATTGGTTTTCCACTCATGTTAAAAGGTGTTTTTTATGAGGCCTATACCTGTAATAATCACATGGAGGTTCTAAATCACTTTGACAGGATTAAACTGAAGTGGGGACTACCGATTATACTCCAGGAAAAATTAGATGCCGAAGAGTTTGATATATGCTGTGTGGGTGATGATGATGGCAATTTAATGGGGGCGGTGCCTATTCGGAAGACCCGACTTACTGATAAAGGAAAAGCATGGGCGGCGGTGACATTGAGAAATAGCGATTTGATGGAAATTTCCAAAAAAGTCCTAAAAAAACTAAAATGGAAAGGACCCTGTGAAGTTGAAATTCTCCAGGATACTAAAACGAAAGAATATAATCTGATCGAGATAAACCCAAGATTTCCAGCCTGGATATTCTTGTGTACCGGAGCAGACCAAAATCTCCCCCGCATGGTAGTGGATTTGGCCATGGGAAAAACGGTTGAACCGCTTGAGCCGGCTAAATCAGGTGTGTGTTTTGTCCGCCACGCTACTGATCTGGTATGCCCACTTGAATATATCGAAAAATTAACAACCATCGGTGAGTTACATTATAGTACGACTAAAAATTAGAGGAGGTTGATGATGTCAGAAAAGAAAAGCTATTTAAAACCCACGATTGTCAGACATTCAGTTGGTGTTACAAATAAATTCGGAAGACCCCCAATTACTGTACCTCAAGATCGTATCGAAGGACTCACTATTGGTGAACTCACAAATTTACATGGATCACCTCTCTATGTCCTTTCAGTTGAGCAGTTGAGAAATCAATATCGCGATATGGATAGAGCTTTCAAAACAAGATATCCCAGAACTCAAATTGCCTATTCCTATAAAACAAATTACCTGAAATCAGTGTGCTCAATATTGCATCAGGAAGGGGCCTGGGCTGAAGTAGTTTCAGGGTTTGAGTATGATATTGCCAGGGATTTAAAGATACCGGGCGAGAAGATTATTTTTAATGGACCGTATAAATCGCATGAGGATTTGATCCGCGCCTTTAATAATGACTCGATGATTAATGTGGATAATTACGATGAAATTCAAGTATGCGAAGATATATCCGTCGAGTTAGGCAGAAAGCTCTCCATTGGTGTTCGTATTAATATGGATTTAAACAATCCACCATGGCATAAATTTGGATTTAATGTCGAAGCGGGCCATGCCTTTGATGCGGTAAAACGAATACAGGCAGGTGGTAAACTTGAAGTGGTTGGATTGCATATCCATACCGGGACTTACGTGGATGATGTGAATATTTATTCTATGGCAGCGCAGGGATTGGTAAATTTTTATACCTATATAAAAAATCAGCTGGGCGTTACATTAAAATATTGGGATATCGGCGGCGGTTATGCTTCTCATAATACTTTGAACTGGGCCTGGCAATCCTCTGAGTACACTTGTCCCACCTTCGATCAATATGCTGAAGCAATCTGCCCGATTTTGATGAACGGTCCATTTCAGGGAAACGAAGCACCACAGTTATTTCTTGAACCGGGCCGGGCTTTAGTGGATGAGCCATTCACATTGATCACAACAGTGGTAGCTCAAAAACGCCTTCCAGGTGGAAAACGGGGGATCGTTGTCGATGCAGGTATGAATGTCCTCTCATCTGTTCAATGGTATAATTACTCTTTTCAAACAGCCCAGGATTCTGGTTTGACGACGGAAGAAACCGTTTTATATGGCGGATTATGTATGAATATCGATGTTCTCAGACCCAGCATATCTTTGCCGCCGGTTCGTAGAGGAGATCATTTGGTGATACCACATGTTGGGGCATACAATATCAGTCAGAGTTGGCAGTTTATTTATTTACGACCGGCAATTATTGCCATCGATAAGGGAAATATTCATGTGATCAGGGAAAAAGAAAACCGTGAATACGTTCAACAGGGAGAATATGTACCAGATGAATTTTCAATTTCGTGATAATTCATCGACATATAAATCTGGTGATCAAGGCGATATATCAAACTTAATTAATAATTGTAATTGAATAAAAAACACAACATAATTATAGGGATAGGCACATGATCGAATTTTTCAGGATTTGCCTTAAATCTTATGGCATCATTGCCTTTTCTCTCCATCTGATTCCGTCATTTATTCTTTTTACTGCGACATTTTACAATCCGGTGATGGGTCTAATGGGATTGGCTGGGAATATCATTTCAAATCTAACTGGGAAATGGCTCCACCCCAATAAACATGTTTATAAAGCCGGAATCTTTGGAATTAACGGAATCCTGTTTGGAATTGCACTGACCAAATATGCTGAATTGAATTATTCAATAATTGTATTTCTTTTGATAGGTGCAATATTAACTGGATTGATCACGTTCATGCTTTCAGTTCACTTTGAGAAAATTGATCTACCTGTTTTGAGTATCCCGTTTACTTTTGTATTCTGGATGTTCATATTTATTATCGGCACAGGCACTGAAGTTGATATCAGTCTAACACCTATTGCATTCATGAAATCCATCGACCTGTGGATATTTAACATTCTGCCATACTGGATGTTTGAATACATAAAGATGTTCGGCAGTATTTTCTTTCAGGATAATTTGATTTCAGGATTTCTTGTACTCACTGCAATATTTCTCTTTTCCAGAATTTCGGCTTTTTTTGGTCTGTGGGGCGGAATAATTGGCATGATCACCTATTATTTTCTCAATGGTTCACTGGTGGGATTTCATGGCTTGAATTATGTGTTGATAGCTCTGGCCTTTGGGGGATTTTTCCTGGTTTACAATAGAAATGTGTTCCTGCTTGCAACCATTGCAATCATTATCACCGGATTCGTCGAACAGGCATCCACGGTTCTTTTGGATATTGCCGGATTACCGGTTTTGGTATTTCCGTTTAATCTGGTTGCAATTCTTATGCTTGCTCCTGCGAAAAAACTATTTCAGGATGGTTATCATCTAAAAAACGTACCGGTGCCTTTGTACCTCATTAAAAGTCCGGAAGCTAATGTCCGCTGGTTCAATAGATTTCGTGATTATCTAAATCAGCAAAAGACTCAAATCTCTCCGCCTTTTCTGGGTGAGTGGACTGTCTTGCAAGGTAATAATGGAGAATGGACCCATAAGGAAAAGGGTAAATACGCCTGGGACTTTGTTATCCGTGATACCTCAGGGAATCAGGCCAAAGGGTTTGCAAATTCACTGGAAGATTATTATGCCTTTGGATTGCCGGTTTTAGCTTCTGCACCTGGTTTGGTATCTGCTATTGAAAATACGATTATTGACAATCCTCCCGGCACTGCAAGTACGGAGCAAAATTGGGGAAATTATGTAATTATTGATCATCAGAATGGGGAATTCAGCGAGATCAGTCACCTTAAATTGGGTAGTGTAACCGTGCTTCCAGGTCAATATGTGAAACGGGGTCAAATTATTGGTTATTGCGGTAATTCAGGGAGATCTCCAGTACCGCATATCCATTATCAGCTGCAAAAGGAACGTTCCCTTGGGTCTGAAACAAAAGCGGCCGCTTTCTCAGATGGCAAATTAAATGACGTTATTTCAATTCATTTTAATCCGGTAAAGAGCGATAGAATCTCCCAGGCTGACATGGTATCAGAACAGATTTTTACTTTATTGGGGAGGGAATCTGAAAGCTGGGTATATAAAACAAAAGGAAAGCTCTTTAGTTATAAAGAGATACTCAATTTCACCACAGATGAATATGGTAATCCAGTAATATCCATGAAGAATAGCTGGTTGTGGCATATTATTGAGCTACCTGATTTTATAGAGATTAAGCCTGATTTTAAAACGTATTCATCAGTATTATCTCCATCAATTTGGATGGAATCAATTGGAGAGGGAATTGTTTTCCCAAAATATCTAATTGACAATTTCTCCTGGGATGGAGGTTATGTAAAAAAGGTGATTGGAACCAATATGGAGTGGGATATTCATACAAATAAATGCATATTCACGGTGCATTTGGAGAAGGGAATAATCAATGTACGTTTTGAAGAGTTTTCCCAAAAAGAAATGGATTTGGTTACTATAGAGAAATTAAAAAAATAAGAGAGAGCCACTCATTTTCTGATGTGCGAAATTGAATACCGCACTCCAGATAATTATGGAATGCGGTACTTAATATTCTACAAATTACTGATTACGTCCCTAACAGCTTCAGCAATATTATCGATTTGCCATGCCTCAATAGTCAGGGCTGGGGCAATTCGTACTGTTGAATGATGTGTTTCCTTGGCATAAACACCATGATTTAGCAACTCTAAAGATACTCTATGGCCATCGAGTTGTGGTTTATTAAACATCTCGAAAGCGATGAGTAATCCTTTCCCGCGGACTTCTTTTATTTTATCGGGGAATTCAGACTTAATATCTTCAAAATGCTGCATGAGTTGGGCACCGCGTATGCGGGCGTTTTTGGCAAGATTCTGATCCACCAATACTTTTGTTGCGAAAATAGACACCACACAGGCAAGGGGATAACCACCAAATGTCGAGCCTTCAGATCCAGGAGTCAAAACACCAATTACATCATCACGACCTGCGACAAAGGACACTGGCAAAATACCACCACCAGCAGCTTTACCGCAACCCATCAAATCAGGTTTTATACCATATAACTGATGAGCAAAATTAGCACCGGTTCTTCCGAAACCAGTTTGAACTTCATCCATGGCAAGAAGGATGTTATATTTTTTGCACAATTCTGCGACTGCCGGCCAATAGCTGTCATCAGCGATGATCACACCGGCTTCACCCTGGATAGGCTCAACGAGGAATGATGCAATTCTATCCCCTTTTTCAGCAAACAGTTGTTCAAGAGCATGAATATCATTAAATGGAACGAGTTCAATCCCAGGAACAAAAGGTCCAAAATCAGATTTCGCATCCGGGTCGTCTGACAGCGAGACTGCAGTCATTGTACGGCCATGAAAGTTTCCCCTGGCGGCGACGACAATCGCCTCGTTTTCGGGTATGCCTTTTACACGATATCCCCAACGCCGTGACAATTTAAACATCAACTCAGGAGCTTCAACACCTGCCACCTTTGGTACAACTCGGTCCATTTCCGTTATTGCAGTGGTTGCCATCAAAAAGGCTGCCATATATTTGTGGCGGATAGACCTGGGTACGGTTGGCAATTTATCCACGGTGAGGTGGTGAACAACTGCATCAACAATTGTTTGATTCAGCTGGCCCTGATTGACAGCAGAATAGCAACATAATCCATCTATCAATTCTTCCTCAACAAATGATTTTACATCCTCAGAGTTTGGTTTTCGACAAATTAGGGTTGATGAGTCCTGAACATGCGAAACAACTACATTTTCAAGAGGACTATAATTTCTTCCGCCTTTTTCTTTTTCAATATTTTCGTGTTCTCGGGGGGTGAGATCACCAATCCGTATTCCATTGACAGTGAGATCATCACCATATCCTTGGATTGAAAGTTCAGCCATAACGATTCTCCTTTTAAACTGTATTTCCTAAAGGAAATCACAGTCGATTTGTGCAAGAATAATATTTTTAAGCTTCTGAAAGCTGCCAAATTTATTATGATATTCTTCTCATTTCCGGCGATTATTCAACAAGATTCAGAGAAATTTCATAACCATATTTAATGACTTAATTTCGTATTCAGGATTGATTCAATTTTTTCAATTTTTGAAGTCATACGGGAATTGGATCCAAGTCGATAATCTAACTTGATATTTACTGCTATACGGTTTGAATGTATTTTTAAATGAGAAAAACAATCGCCTATGACTTTCATAACATCACTCCATGATCCTTCTAAAATGGTTCCCATAGGAGTTAATTGATATGGTATACGACTTTCATCAATGATTTTTAGAATTTGCGCTACATAGTCGCTGACACTTTCACCCTTATCGGTGGGATAAATTGAAAATTCTGCTAGAATCATTTCCACGCCTCCAAATTGAACGAATTAAAAAAAATAATGAGAAAGAAATTTAGACTTTAGAAGGGGAATAATAAATTTTTAAAAGACGTTGGACTGTCAAAAAATGCAGGTTGCTGCGATGTTACTTCAAATAAAATAGAAAAATCATCCTAAAGCGAGAAATAGCCGGGTGTAGTCTCACCCTCCGACCATAAATATTTAAGTATCTTTAATAAAATGAAAATTTGAATTGTGGTTTTCTGACTTAATCCATTAAATTATTTTCTCTTGAAGAAAGTTTTTAAGAAAATGTGTGCATTTATTTTGTGTACATTTCCCTTCCTGAAAATGAGGAAATTATGTTAAAAAATATCACCCTAAGCGCTGAAGAAGAATTAATACGCAAAGCAAAAGAAGTAGCAAGAAGAGAACATACTACCCTGAATGCTAACTTTCAGCAATGGTTAAAACAATATGTCATAAAGAATACAAAAGTTGTAGATTTTAATAAATTTATGGAACAGCTTGATTACGTAGATTCAAGTGGAGAGTTTACACGAGGTAACAATAATGAACGATAAATACTTTATAGATACAGATATATTTATTGCGTCATTCAATTCCAAGAAACCGACAAAACAAAGAACAGCAGTTAGTTTAATTGAACGGGCATTGCGTACTTCCTCAGGTGTTATTAGCTATCAGGTGCTTCAAGAATTTCTGAACGTTGCTACCAGGCATTTCCCGACCCCAATGCTGCATGTAGATTGTCAAAGATATTTGAATAATGTTCTGGAACCTCTCTGTGAGGTATACACCAATATTGAATTATATCACAGCGCCCTCGATATAATGGATAAACTTAAATATCCTTATTATGATTCATTGGTGATTGCAGCCGCATTACGTGTGGATTGCAAATATTTATTTTCGGTAAATATGGTTCACAAACAGAAAATAGAGAATACGATAATTTTCAATCCATTCCTTTAATTTTCGTTACTGATTACAGCTGAACGTTATTTTCTCGGATAAAGTCAGCGATTTTTCTGTCCTCCTTCATGATATGTTTCGTAATCCAATTAATTAGAAAGTGAATCATATTGAAAGTATTAACTGGAATCCCTTTTTTTAATTTCACTAGATAATTAACAACGCTATTAACAAACTCCTGGTGATCCCTTTTTTGCGTCTTTATATCGGGATACTTTATTCGCGCCATCAGTTCTTCTTCCGATTTAAAATGATATTTTGTATAATCTACCAAAAATTTTAAGATATTACCAATTTCCTCACTGGCCTGCCCTTTTGCAATTGAAGATTGTAATTTATTAAAATGGGATACCAGCGATTTATGCTGTTCATCAATAATTTCTACACCAATGTTAAAAGATTCATTCCATTCCATAATAACTCCTAGTATATGGATTGATAATATTTATATATATTCAAATATTGAATTACATTTCTCTGTTTAAAGTTGCCTCCAAAGCGGAACTGATTTTTGACTCGATTTCTGTCAAATGGACCTTAGTGTATGAGTCAAGTGCAGGATGACTTTTAATCCTTTTAATCTTTGATTTCAAATCAATGAGATTATTTCGAGCAAGTGAGACTGCATCTCCAGGATAATCATTGTTTTTTTGAAGCAGGATACTAACCAGAATATGTACATGAGTTCTTTGCAGTTTTCGTCTGTAGCTATTAATATTTTCCCGCTGTTCCATCTCAGACCATAAAGACATTTGCATTGTATTAAATAATTCAGACATCTTGAATATTTCTTCATTGATGGGAATTTTCAATTCATTATCCTGCATCCTGTTTAAAACAGATTTTGAGTATAATCTGGATAATGCCTGAGCTTGTAGGGCAAATACAACATCATGAATCGGATAATCATGTCTTGCTCTTGTCCAATTAGATCCTCGAAAATCACCAAAATACCGGGGAGCCAGTTTGTTCAGTAATTCTGGAGAAAACTGAAATGCATCTTCAGAAAAGATTTGTGCATTTAAAAATTCCAATGCCTGACGCTGTTTTAATGCTGGAACTACTTCAAATGGAATTCTGCCATTTGGATCACCGACATGGTCCCGATATGCATAAACACCGCCAATATATTTGGGTACATTATTACACATATTTCGATATTCACCGATACCCTGTCCAAATACAGATCGCAGCTTGTAATATGATTCATCTTCACTTTCAAATTTTTCAGGCAGGTTCTTCCATAATTCATTGACCATTTCAATTCTTGATTGATAATATTCCAATGGATCACTGGTCATATCATATAAGTTGCAGCTGGGATCCATTCCACGCATGGAATATCCTCTGGCATCTTCGTCTGTACAATAAGCGAGAAGTGGTTCAGCACTTCTACTGGCGATGCTTTTTAATAATTCATCTTCTGTTTCAAATTCGGATTTGTCAAAAGGACGGTAGGCATATTCAATCGCCCAGTAATCATACACACCAAGGGTAGTATGATAATAGGATCCCTGCGGCTCGCCTTCAGGTGAAAGATTTATTGGCGTATAATCCATAACTGAACCGGCAATACCATATTCGCTAGTAAATTCATAATTTTTTAATAGTTCGAGAGGATATATGGAAGTACCTCGAAAATTATGCCGTAAACCTAAAGTATGACCAACTTCATGGACAACGAGATCTGACAATCCTGCCATGACGAATTCTTCAAGATCATCTGTGCCAAGTGTGCCATTTGCCAAAAGAAAATTTGAAGCAAAAACCATCTGTCGGTGTTTTTCCTGTGAATACTCACATTGGTGATTATTATAGTCTTCTAATTCATTTGGCGGGTCCATCCAATTCAATACATCGTTCATGGAAACTGGAGTGACAAATTCATCATACTCCCGGTAAAAATGTCTCACATAATCTGAACTGATACGAATATCTGCATCATATAATTCACCGGTAAAGGGATTGGCGCGGGAAGGTCCTACTGCATAACCGGCACCAGGCTGAATAATCCAGCGAATAGTATTATATCTTGAATCTGCCGGATCCCATTCAGCATCATCAGGCATTATATTCGCTACCATGGCATTTTTAAAACCGATTCTTTCAAATGCCTCATTCCACATAAGAATACCTTCCGCAATGGCTTGACGATATTTCTCCGGAGTGGTATTTTCAATCCAGAAAACAATGGGCTCTACGGGTTCAGATAATTTTGCATCGGGGTCTTTTTTTTCAAGATTCCAGCGATTGATATAATATTTATACGGTGAGTTGAGATCAAGTGAAGAGTAATCCTGATAAAAGGTTTGAAAATGTCCAACACGGTCATCGGCCACTCGTGGCTGATAATCCGATTCAGGTATAGCAGATAAACTGAAATGATATTTATGCAGCATGCTTCTTGAATCTGCCAATGTACTACTGCCATGGGGTTTGTCAGATTTGAAGTGAAGTGCAACACCAACCTCGGTATTTTCGGTAAACGATTTTAATGTTATAAATGAGCTGTTATCCTTGTCAAAATCATACTTACGCTTCCATTTACCTGTCCGATAGCCCACCATGGTATATTTATCGGTAATAAAAAAATCCTTCATATCGATGAGAATTTTCCCATTGAGTGAATCAGGCTCTGATAAGATTTTTGATTTTAATAAAATTGAATTTGGTAACTGCTGCTTAATTGCTCTTGCGGTTGGAGTATTTTCTTTGGCACGATAACGAGTATTTGCCTCAATAAGTTGGATGCTCTCGCCAAATTTCTTAAAGAAAAATGGGAAAGATCCCATCATGGATCCGCTATCAAAATATGCTGCATCACCGGATTGACGGGTCACATTCCAAAGATAAACTTGTTCAAATTGATCAGGGTGAATCGAGAAATAAGCTGCATTTTTTTCCTTATCCCAATACATATCAAATAAACCGGATATTTTTTCATAGTCTTCCACAAGCTCTTCAAATGCAGGTAATTTAGATTTATCCTTTTCGTCTTCTTCAATATCAACTGTAACTACTGGCGTTTTTTTTGTAGTATCTGCATCAATTTGTATTGATGGATTTGGTGTATCCTGTGTGAAAATAATCGCATTGAATAAGATACTGATAATGAGAAAATAATTAACTCGAGACATGAATTGATTCCTTTGGAATATTAAAAGATTGATAAACATTGACATTCTTTGATTGATGTGAAATTTATCCTACTTTTTACTATTGAATAAAATAAATTCTTCGATATTAACTTCACAGTTAGCAAAGGGTCAAAAATGGAATAAGAATTAACGAAAAGACAAAACGAACAGTTTTCAGATGAAATTAGATATAAATGAATAAATACATTAATAGGGGTGACTGAGTTGGAAGTTCCAGGTCAACAAATGGAAAATGCTCATTGTCAATTCAGAATTAATACGTCTCAATCCAATGAAGAATATTATTATCATTGCAGTTGCAGGGTTATCTGATTATTATCTTCAACTTCAGGTTGTTTATCGGATTTTGACACGGTGATTCCAAGCAGCCTAACTGGTTTTTCCAGTTTTGGAGAAAACAGTAAATCCATTGATTTATTAAGAATATCCTGTTGATCGATTACATAATCTTTAAAAGTCTTACTCCGCGTATGAATCTCAAAATCAAAATATTTAATTTTTACGGTAAGTGTTCTACCTCTAAAATTTTTCTTTTTCAATCTGGTTGCAACAACCCGGGATATCATACCTAATTGTAATGTGAGTGCTTCCTTATCTGAATAATCAATATCAAAGGTGCGTTCTGCTCCAAGGGATTTCCGAATTCTTTCAGTTGATACTTTGCGGTTATCTTCTCCTCTCACTGCATTATAGTAATATTTACCTGCCTTTCCAAAAAGATGCATAAGTTCAATTTCAGTTTTTTTCTTTAAATCTGCACCATTATTAATGTCAATTGATTTCATTTTTTCGGCTGTGACTTTTCCAATTCCATAGAATTTTTGTATGGGAAGTTTCTCTAAAAATTCAATTGCTTCTTCTTCAGGTATAATTGTCATCCCATTTGGTTTATTCATTCCTGAAGCAATTTTTGCAAGGAATTTATTGTAGGATATGCCAGCAGATGCAGTTAGCCCCGTTTCGGCTTTTATTCTTGCCCGAATCTCACGAGCAATTAAAACTGCTGAAGAGAATCTCAGTTTATTTCGGGTCACATCGAGGTATGCCTCATCCAGAGACAGGGGTTCCACTAAATCCGTGTAATCCCTAAATATGGCCATGACGTGCCTGGAAACTCCAGAATACACCTCAAAGCGTGGTTTCACAAAAATAATACCGGGACATTTTCTATATGCCGTGCGAGATGGCATAGCAGAGTAAATCCCATATTTTCTCGCCTCATAACTGGCAGCCGCCACCACACCGCGCACCTTTGATCCCCCAACAGCAACTGGTTTCCCGCGATATTCCGGGTTATCCCTTTGTTCAACAGACGCATAAAATGCATCCATATCAACATGAATTATTTTTGACGAATACACTTGATCTTTTACCAGTCCAACTGATCCCCATCTCTAAAAAATAATCCTGATGGACCGCCATCCACCAGTGTTGCTAACCGAATCATACCCTGAACACCCTCTTCAAGAGAGCGGGGGGCGTTCTTGCCACCCATATCAGTTCGCACCCAGCCAGGACTTACAGAATTCACCAGAATTTTTGTCCCTTTCAATTCATTATGAAGAATAATAGTCAGGGCATTCAATGATACTTTTGATATACGATAGGCTGGATATAAACCATTCATATCTGATAATTGTCCCATTGCACTGGAGACATTGACAATTCGACCAAAATCATTTTCTTTCATTTTTGGGATAAGCAACTGGCTCAATAACAAAGGTCCGTAAACATTCGTCATCATTGTCTTATGTATAATATTGGAATTGATTGTGAGAATGGAATTATCCGCACCGGAATCTGCGTCATCAATCAGGATACCGGCGTTGTTCACAAGGATATCAATTTTGCCATATTTAGACAAAACTCCATCAGCAGCATGCCTTATGGATTGCTTATCAGACATATCCAGAATGACAGAATCAATATTCTGGAATTGGTCTTTTAATTTTGATATCACAGAATCAAGTGAGTCAGCATTCCGGCCTGATAGAATGGTATAGTAACCCATTTCAGCAAATGTTTTTGCAGCTTCAAGACCTAAACCTCGGTTGGCTCCGGTAACCAAAACTATTTTTTTATTATTCATATTGTACCTTTTAAAATTTATTATTGGAAAATTGATTATTGATTTAATTACACAGCAGAGTCATCACACATAGCATAGTTTTGCCAGAATCGCACGGATTCAGCCCATTCTTCAGTAGAGTATGTTCCCTTGGTTCCACCAGTCAGTTGCAACTGATTTCTCATCATCGTTACCGGTCCCATTGGCATATTTTCCAATCCCTCTGGAAGACAGTTGAAGGCAATGAGCTCCCAATCGGCATTTGTCTCATCTTCATTTGTTTCAGCAAGAACATCATGATGATAAAGAATAAGATTTACAGACCCTGCCGGTAATGGCGGGACACCAATGGCTCGGATTTGAATATACGGCTCTTCATTCTCACGCCGCCGGGTGATAATTGCTTTTAATTGCATTTCATTGGAAATTTTAACCAAAGGACTAAAAAAATATTGAAGCAGTGAATTGGATACATGAACAAGACGAACGCCTTGGCGATATCCTGATTCAAAATGACCTGTATTCAACTGAGTGGCTGCATGTTCGGCGATCTCGTCAAATCCAAGTCCCAGAGCAAAAGACTTACCTGAGCCCTTTACCTGACGGGTAACAAAACTATTTACCGAAACTGTTTCCATGTACGAACTCCTTTGTGAGTTTTTTGTCGGTAAATGTAAGAAAGAATATTCAATTTACAGGATGATTATTCTATTTTATTTGAGTGATTTGTCCTAATGAGTGAATCTCTAAAAGGTGTACTTACAACCATGTCTGCTTTTTTACTGTGGGGAGTGGTGGCAGTATTCTGGAAACTATTGAGTCATGTCCCATCGATCACTGTCATGTCACATAGGGTGATATGGTCACTGGTTTTTGTCTCAATCATTCTATTTACTCAATCCCGATGGAAAGAAGTCAAACTGGCTTTTTCATCCAAACGAAATCTGCTGACCATGATGCTCACGGCAGTTCTGATTGGTACAAACTGGCTTGTTTTTATCTGGGCAGTGAATAATAATCATTTAGTGGAGGCCAGCTTGGGGTACTTTATAAATCCTCTTGTCAACATGCTACTGGGAATGGTTTTACTAAAAGAAAGACTGGGGAGGTGGCAATTTCTGTCTATAGGATTAGCTTTAGTTGGCGTTGTGATGCTTACCATACAGTCCGATCGGCTTCCCTGGATAGCATTGATCCTGGCATTTTCTTTTGCATTTTATGGCTTATTACGAAAAACCGGTAAGGTAAACTCTCTTCCCGGATTGACAGGAGAATTAATAGTTCTCATGCCGTTTGCCTGTCTCTATTTATTAATGAAGGGTGGTGGACCCGGCGAACTATTTGGTGGAAATGATTTACCTGGTATTTTATTATTAATGTGTGGTGGTGTGGTCACAGCGATTCCACTTTTACTATTTGCTCATGGTGCCAGAAGGATTCAGTATATTACAGTCGGTTTTCTACAATACCTTGCACCCAGCGGACAATTACTGATTGGCATATGCGTATATCATGAACCATTCACGTCGTTACATATAATGTCTTTTGGATTTATTTGGGCAGCATTACTTGTTTATTCTATTTCAGCTGTTTCTCAGTTTAGAAGACAAAAAATTAAGTTGTAAGACCTGAAGGTTGCCCGTGGCATGCCTAACGCCAAAATTACCAGCTTATAAAACAAATTCCAGCATCACGACACAAAACATTTTGTTTGCTGTCTGTTGACATTTAACAATACGATTATACAATAATTTTCTATCCCGTATAAGATATGAAATGAAAAAGTTTTGTATCCCTGATATCTCAGTATCTCGGAAGTGTCTAAATACCCACAAAGATAAATCAATTGAACGAGTCTCATTGCCTACCCTAAATTTGCACCAAATTTTAGGAGAAAATATATGTCAGACTGGGCAGTAATACTGGGATCATCCAGTGGATTTGGTGAAGCTACTGCACGAGAGTTAGCCAGCAAGGGAATCAATATTTATGGAATCCATCTTGATCGAAGATCTGCGAAAGAACGAATCGACGAACTCATCACTGATCTAAAGTCAGAAGGTGTACAAGTTGTATTCAAAAATATGAGTGCAACAGATGAAGATAAGAGACATCGGGTAATTGAAGAGTTAAAGAGTTTTGGAGATATCCGTGTAAAAATTCTTATGCATAGTCTGGCATTTGGTGCCTTAAAACCAGTCATCGGTGAGAGTCCGGCTCAATCACTTTCACAGAAACAAATTGAGATGACTCTGGATGTGATGGCAAGCAGCATTATATATTGGTCTCAGGATTTGTATTATGCCGGATTATTAAAAAAAGGCAGTCAAATTTTTGGAATGACCAGTTCAGGTGGACATTGTCAATGGAAAGCTTATGGTGCTGTATCTGCTGCCAAGGCTGCCCTAGAATCATACAGTAGGCAATTGGCATTTGAATTCAGTGAGTTTGGTATTGCCAGTAATACTTTGCAGGCTGGAGTAACGGATACCGCCGCTTTGAGGAAAATCCCGGAAAATGAGAAAATGATTGAACTTGCCGAATCAATGAATCCTGGTAAGAGACTGACTCAGACTAAGGATGTGGCAAAAATTATTGGACTGTTAGGACTTGCAGAAGAAACCTGGCTCACAGGAAATACAATTCGTGTTGATGGGGGTGAAGATATCAGCGGGTAGCTGATGAAAAGTTTAAACTGTTACAAATGGCGATATTGGTTCATTGATCATAATACACCATAAATTCATTTCAAGGCATAAAAAAGGACTGTTAAAACAGCCCTTTTTTATATTCATTTTGAATATGAATTTTAAAATCTAATATTTATACCGGCATTGACATACCTTGGTGTACCAAGAAATACTTCTGCATTATCGGCATCATGTATAGTATGATCCCAGCCATTATACTGACTATTATCAACGGCATCCTGAACATAGATTTCATCAAATAAATTGAAAATATGTAAAAACGCCTGAATATTGGTATTCCCAAATTGTATCGGAATATCATAATATGCATGTACATCAATTTTAGTATAACCGGGTGCTTTCCAGACTTCATAGCGATCAGCAAAAAGCCATTCTGAATCACTTATTACACCATCATCTTCACCATTATCAGGTGCAGTGTCCCATTGGTCGGTATAATCTCCGTCATTATTATCATCGTTTTTTTCTATACCATCGTCACCAAAGTCATTTACTTGTCTGCTTTCAGGGCTCCAATCGGCATAATTATCTTCATACCAATTTAATAAAGCTTGAATTTTTAAACCTTCAATTGGGGTTATTGTGGCACCAAAAACCATGGCTGCCTGGGGTCTCCAGCGACAACTATAATATACCCTCAACGACAATTAGATTTCCCTATCATTTAACAGAACTATTAAAGCTAACGGAAGGAGCCCGAAGGGCGACTGGAGTTAGCTTTACACAAGCTCTCATTTGACTATCCATTTTTCTCTTTTTTATCTCTCATTGATTGCTCCAATCGATAACTATCTACATTCAGCTCCAAGATGATGCTGTGATGAACCAGCCGATCAATAGCAGCGGCTGTTGTCATGGGATCCTTGAATATTTTTTCCCACTCACTGAACTTCAGATTACTGGTTATCATCAGACTTCTCCGCTCATAAAAATCAGCAAGCAATGTAAACAGAACTTCCATCTCAGCCCTGGATTGCTGGACATAACCAATATCATCAATGATAAGTACATCATTTCTCTGCAGTTTCTTTAAGAACTGTTTCAGTTCCAGATCCCTCTTTGCTATCAGAAGGTCCTGAACCAAAATACTGCAGCTGGTAAAAAGCACCTGTTTTCCGGAATATATCAACTCCTGGCCGATGGCACACAAGATGTGACTTTTCCCGCTGCCAGGGCGACCAAACGCCAATACATTTTCACATCTATCCAAGAAAGAACCATCCATTAAAATATCTATGTGGCGATTAATCATGTCCGGATAGCGGGTACGGTCAAGACTATTAAGGTTCTTTTCAAGAGGCAGTTTTGAAGCTCTGAGTAATCTCTCCACGCGATTATTCCAGCGAACATCTTTCTCCTGTTCCATCAGTACCAGCAGATAGTCCTCATATGACAATGATTCCGTTTCAGCTATTCTAGCCTGATCTGAAAACTCTTTCCTCACGGTTGGCAGATGCAGGGCTTTGAGAACCTGATTTAATTCATGGGTTGCATTTTCTTTCATTGCCATACCTCCTTCGTGCTCAGGAGATTATCATAGTCCTGCAGCACGACTGGTGACACCTTTACATCTTTTACAACACTTACCTCAACCTCACTGCCAAGCAAGGCTTCCACAGCCTCTACAGTGATCTCCTGTCCGGTCTTGAGCAGTTGATCCAGTGCTTGATCGACCGCTGACTCATTCTCACGAGCAGCCAGGTATAAAAGCTTCAGGTACTGTTTATCAGATTGCTGTGTTGCTCTCAGAATATCATAGGCCATCCTGAACCGGTGGGTTGGATACATGCTATGGCGGTAACGGAAGTTTTTAAAAGCCCCCGGTTTTCTAACCAGCCAATCAATGATATGACGGTAATTGATATGAGCTTTGTCCTCGCCTCTTAACCGGGGTATTGTATCTATTTTTTTCTGACCATACCACAAATCCAGATACTCTGCAAAAAGACGAACTTCAACTTGTTCACCTATCAGACGGCTGTGAACTGAATATACATTATGCTTCACCCGGATAGTGCTGGATGGTCCGACTTTCATCCTGATCCGTTCATAGGCTTCTAGACGACGAAATGGTAATTGTCTTAGATTTGCCAGCTCATCTTTGAATCGTCTCTGTCTTCCCAGATTTAATTGATCATAGAGCTTATTCAGAAAATCACTATAATCCTCACGGCTTTCAAAGTCACGGCTTCCACGAAGCAGCAAGGTCTGTTCAGCGGCTCTTTTTAAACGATTGTGGCTTTGTTCAATATCTCCGTTTTCATTGGGGGATGCCGGATTGGTTTTTCTGCCCTTGAGACCGTAGTGCCGCATTAATGCCAGATAGCGGTCTGTAAACTTTTTGGGATTTGCCATATTGCGTACCGCAGCACTTAAGCTGTCGGTCTGGTGATACTTTGGAACACCGCCCAATTGGAATAGAGCATTTTGAAAACCTTCCCGTAAACTCTCCATGCTCTCTGAAAAACAAATTGTACCAGTCTCCCAATTTGAGTAGGGTAATACAAAATGATAGACCATGTGATCAAACGGCTGTCTCTGGATGGTTATCCCTAAAGAATCCATGTGTGTAAAATCAGACTGACATTCATCACCGGGATAGTGTTCCTGCGAGAAAAATACCTCCCGGGCAGGACCTTCAGTTGCTCGCCAGTACTTGACTTTTCTCTGAAGTGTGCGCAGTTGACCATCTTCATATTTACCAGGATATCGGCGCTGTAAATACTCAAAAAGCGTCTTGGCTTCAAAACCAGAATTTGCTTCCAGCTTCTTTTGTATCTCTGACCAATCCTCTATAAACGGATCTGGCCGGGTTCGCCATGTATGTGATTTTGATAGTTCACTGGGCGCGTGGCCCGAGTGGATATATTTGCGGGCTGTCTTAACATCCAGGCCCGCTTTCGATGCCGCAATCGCTTGCGTCTTTTCTGTGTTTACCAACTTCAGTAACCTCCTATATTGGTGATTTGTCACCATCTAAACCTCCATTATTAAGGGGGTTCAAATAGCTAATATCAACTATTGTTCAATAGGGAATTATAATTGTCGCCGGTAGGGAGTTCTAAATTTCGCTAAACACTGGGGCATGTCACCAACTTTCAGTCCATCTAAGGCATATTGATATTCAGTTTGCGTGGAGCCAAGTTCAGTATAGGTTCCGCTGGCATCACCGGCAAATTCCCAGGTGCCAAAAGAAATTGTCGCATCAATTCTTAGCATGGGGATAATTTGTGTAGACGCTTCTATTTCAATCCCTTTATGATTTTGGTCTACTCCAGTAAGGAAAATAATATCGCTGTCCCCGCTTGAACCCTGTCCTGTAGTTACGGGCTTGGTCAGGTTTCTATCATTCCAATCGGTATTATACACATTGACTTTTGTTGCTAATCTACCGTCCATCAATCTCCAATTTACTCCAAACTCTGTACTGACAAATTCTTCATTATCAGGATTTTCTGCGACAGTGCCATCAATATAAATGACATTATCCATGATTGGCGGTTTTTCAACAATACCAAAATTACCAAAAACACTAATGTTGTTGGTCACATCATACATAACTCCACCTTTAAATTGTGTGGCACCAATGGATTCTGTTTTAATTTTTTTATTGGCAATAGTAAAATGATCCTGATATGAATATTTGATAGATGAAAGACCAAACATTCCGTATGCGGAAAGAGGGCCATTTATATAAGAAGCCTGGGCAAAGGTACCAATCCAGTCAACATTGGTTTCATTATGATAATCAATGATGTCGCCAAGTCTAACCACTTTATTGGTATTATTTTCATCTTCATGGTCGATATAGTATTCACCACCCATAAGATCTCTCACTTCACGGGCATGTTCAATATCAGCAGTTCTCCAGTCAATACCAAATTGAAGTTTTAGAACATTGCTAAAGTCATAATTTAGTTTTGATATAAAACCGATGGTTGATTGACGGTTAATACTGTTTCTCAATATACCAACAGACTCACCATCAGAATTTCTGAGAATAGCTGATTGATCTATCCAGACGGTGTCATCAGGACCTGAATTATAATCTATTAATGTATCCCAATCACGAGTCCATGGATTACCACCAAAGTAGAATCTATAATATCGATTACCTAAAACACCATCGGCATCCAGTGTAGGGATTTTACCATAGGTGCCAGTGCCACCACCTGACCCGCCGGACCAATATAGAATAGATGAGAGTCTCATTTGGTCATTGATAGTAAGATAGTGGTTCAGATTGACCAGGGGTTTATGGAAATAATTTTCTCTTTCATTTATAAAATTTGGATCATGGCGTTTTTCAATATGATCACCGTACATATAAAAGTACTGTTTTCCGGTGTAAGAGCTACTGACAGGGGCGGCGTTTTGATTGAATTCACGACCGGCTTCGTGTTCATATTTTGCATCTTCTGCAAATGCTTCGTCATCATAACCAAATGTACTTTGAGCGAGATCACGGTTATATGTGGCAATGTTTTGCTTATACAAGTTTTGACCATGACGCTGAGGTGCGCCAATAGCATACAATTCAAAGCGATTGGTTTTATTCATGGCATAACTGGCACCAAAGTAATACGCCCATGCATCAGTCCATGTATAATCGATGATCCCGTCACCTGTCTTTCTGACGATAGTACCACTTAGGGCAACTTTCTCATCAAACATTAACCCAGTGTTAAGATTCAAAGTAGTTTTGAGGAATGAACCATCACCAATTTCCTGTTTGAATACACCACCGCGTTCACTGGCAGTAGGGTCGGTAATAATATTCATGGTTCCACCAATAGATGGTGTGGCAAGGTTTACAGCACTGAGTCCACGCTGCATCTGGATAGATGATGTGACATCACCAACACCATCCCAGTTAGACCAGTACACCCAACCGTTTTCCATGTCATTTTGAGGAACACCATTGATCATTACAGCAACATTGCGCTGGTTAAATCCACGGACATTTACACGGGCATCACCGCCACCGCCACCCTGCTGGGTTGCATATACTGATGGTGTTGTATTTAATATCATAGGGATATCCTGTGATCCGAGGCGAACTTCCATGTCTTCTTTGGTAATATTGGTATATGCAACTGGTGTTCTTGCATCAGCACGGGATGCCAATACTTCAAGTGCACTGAGTTGTAAGGCAGATTTGGTTAGTGAAAAGTTCACATTTACCATTCCTCTGACATCAACAGTTTTGCTGGTTTTCTCAAAACCAATCATCGATGCAATAATAGTGACTGAACCGTTTGGTACATTAGTGATGTGAAACATGCCGTTTGCATTGGCGGCAGCACCGACGCTGGTACCTTCAACAGTTACATTTGCGCCTGCAAGTCCGTTTCCAGTGTTGATGTCAGTTACATTCCCCGTGACAGTGCCTGCAGATAAGATGGTAGATTGGATGAGAAACATGATAAGAGTTGAACACACTAATTTCATAGTACTTCTCCTAAAAATGATTATAGGCAATTCTTTAGATAACAATTATTTTAGTTAACGAATGGTATTAATGTTGATTATCATATAAATCGTAATGAATACTCTTATGGGTATATTAATGAAAAGGTAATATTATAAATGCATAAAAAAAGGGGCTGTATTAACAGCCCCTTTTTTATAACAATTATATTGTAAATATGAATGTTAAAATTTAGAATCTAACATTTATACCGGCATTGATATATCTTGGAGTACCAAGAAATACTTCAGCATTATCAGCATCATGTGAGGTTCCACCCCAACCATTATACTGACTATTATCTACAGCATCCTGGATATATACTTCATCAAATAAATTGAAAATATGGACAAATGCCTGCAGTTTTGTATTTCCAAGTTGGACTGGTATATCATAATATGCATGTACATCGATCTTTGTATAACTAGGCGCATTCCAAACTTGTACACGATCAGCATAGGTCCATTCAGTATCACTAATAACTCCATCACCTTCTCCGTTATCATATGCTGTTTCCCAAGACTCTATTTCACCAGCGTTTCCGTCACCTTCTTCACCATCATCACCATAGTCATTTACCTGCCGACTATCTGGACTCCAGTCAGAATAATTATCATCATACCAATTTAATAAGGCTTGAATTCTGAGTCCTTCAATTGGAGTTATAGTAGCGCCAAATACCATAGCGGTTTGAGGCATATCACCAACTTTCAGTCCATCTAAAGCATACTGATATTCAGTTTGTGTTGAGCCAAGTTCAGTATAGGTTCCACCTGCATCACCAACAAATTCCCAGGTACCAAAAGATAATGCTGCATCAACTCTGACCATATCATGGACCTGTGCCGATGCTTCTATTTCAATACCTTTGTGATTCTGGTCAACGCCAGTTAAGAAAATAACATCGGTATCACCACTTGAACCCTGTCCTGTAGTTACGGATTTGGTCAAGTTTCTATCGTTCCAATCTGTATTATATACGTTCACTTTTGTGGCTATTCTACCGTCCATCAATCTCCAATTTACACCAAACTCTGTACTGACAAATTGTTCATTATCAGGATTATCTGCCACAGTACCATCAATATAAATTACATTATCCATGATTGGTGGTTTTTCAACAATACCAAAATTACCAAAAACACTAATATCATTGCTTACATCAAACATAGCTCCACCTTTAAACTGTGTGGCACCAATGGACTCTGAGTTGATTTTTTTATCTGCAACCGTAAAATGATCCTGATATGAGTATTTGATAGAAGACGATCCAACCATACCATATGCAGATATTGGGCCGGCAATATAAGAAGCCTGGGCGAATACACCTACCCAATCAACAGTAGTTTCATTATGATAAGCAATAATGTCACCAAGTCTAACTACTTTATTGGTATTATTTGCATCTTCATGATCAATATAATATTCACCACCCATTAGATCTCTTACTTCACGGGCATGTTCAATATCAGCAGTTCTCCAGTCAATACCAAATTGAAGTTTGAGGACATCGCTAAAGTCATAATTTAGTTTTGAAATCAAACCGATTGTAGATTGACGATTAATACTATTTCTAAGGATACCTACAGATTCGCCATCAGTATTTCTGACAATAGCTGTTTTATCAACATAAACAGTATCTTCTGAACCTGAGTTATAGGCTATTAAAGTATTCCAATCACGAGTCCATGGATTACCACCGTAATAGAATTTATAATCTTCACCACCTAAAACACCATCGGCATCCAATGTGGGAATTTTACCATAGGTGCCAGTTCCACCACCGGAACCACCAGACCAATATAAAACGGATGAGAGCCTCATTTGGTCATTGATAGTCAAGTAATGATTCAGGTTTACAAGTGGTTTGTGAAAGAAATTTTCCCGTTCATTTATGTAATTAGGATCATGGCGGTCTACAGTATTGTCACCATACATGTAATAATATTGTTTTCCAGTATATGAAGAGCTGACTGGAGCCCAGTTTTGATTGAACTCACGACCAACTTCTACTTCATATTTTGCTCCAGGTGCAAATGCATCTTCATCGTAACCGTCAATATCTTTGGCAAGATCTCTATCATAACTAGCAATATTTTGTTTATAAAGATTTTGACCATGACGCTGTGGCGCACCAATAGCATACAATTCAAAACGATTGGTTTTATTCATGGCAAAGCTGGCACCAATATAATATGCCCAGGCATCTGTCCATGTTTTATCAATAAGGCCGTCACCAGTTTTTCTAACGATAGTACCGCTTAAGGCAATTTTATCATCAAACATTAAACCGGTGTTAAGATTCAACGTTGTTTTTAGGAATGAACCATCACCGACTTCCTGTTTAAATACACCACCGCGCTCACTGGCTGTAGGATCGGTAATAATATTCATGGTTCCACCAATAGATGGCGTGGCAAGATTAACTGCACTGAGTCCACGCTGCATCTGGATAGATGATGTGGCATCACCAACACCATCCCAATTAGACCAGTAAACCCAACCGTTTTCCATATCATTCTGCGGAACACCATTGATCATTACAGCAACATTTCTTTGGTTAAATCCTCTTACGTTTATTCGAGCATCACCGGCACCGCCACCCTGCTGAGTCGCATATACTGATGGTGTTGTATTTAATATCATAGGGATATCCTGTGATCCTAAACGTACTTCCATGTCTTCTTTGGTAATATTGGTATACGCAACTGGTGTTTTTGCATCAGCACGGGAGGCCAATACTTCCAGTGCACTGAGCTGCAAGGCAGATTTGGTTAGTGAAAAGTTCACATTTACCATTCCTCTGACATCAACAGTTTTGCTGGCTTTCTCAAAACCAATCATAGATGCAGTGATAGTGACTGAACCGTTTGGTACATTTGTTATGTGAAACATGCCGTTTGCATCTGCGGCAGCACCAACGCTGGTGCCTTCAACAGTTACATTTGCTCCGGCAAGTCCGTTTCCATTACTGGCATCAGTTACCTTACCAGATACAGTCCCGGCGATTGTCATTGCGGATAAACTTAGCGCAACAACCATGATACGAATGAATAGTTTATTCATTATTTCCCTCCGATGTTATTAGTTGGGTTCTTTGTTATTTTTGATCAATTGTTATGTTTTAATATTTCTCGCTGAACTCTCGAATTATGCGAAATCTATAAAATTTGCATGCAGAAATTTAAGAATAATTACTGCAGGCTACAAAAAATATATTATTACTAAAATGTCCTTAATTTGTATTTTTAGTAATTTTAGTTATCTACCCCAAATAAATTTGATTTGTTAAGGGCGTAGTTTTAGGATAATTAATAAATAAAAGAGAAAAAGGTCATCCCGAACTTTGAAGATTCAGAATAATCAAGATGTTTTGCCTATAGTCCAAATTGTCAGCATTCCCATAAGGGTGATTAGTTTTATAACACTGGCTATATTACCGCATCTTTTTGGCGTGACTCCCCTGGAGAGATAAAAGATACTGGCAAGGAGGGGAATTTCGACCCCGGTTATCAGAACTAAAAAATATCGATATCCATAAATGGATAAAAAGTATGGGATAAGGGCACCTGCACAAAGGAATGTGGACAGCGCTATCAGGATATAAAATGATTTCACTAAGCCAAATTTCATTGGGTATGTGGATATACCTGCGGCAGTATCTCCCTCTACATCTTCCATATCCTTTACCAATTCTCTGATGAAGGTAAGGCCAAAGGCCAATAAGAAGGGAATCCACATTTTCCCCAGTGAATCTGTAAAAGCTACTTCTGAGAAAATGAATACAGACCCGAGAACCAAACCGATGATCATATTACCCATCAGGGGGATTTTTTTAAATACTGGAGTATATAATACAAGAAGGGGCAGGACTATTACCAGCGCAATCATCCTGGAAAATGAGTTTATATAAAAGGTCAGTATAATCCCAACCGTATACAGGGTAAATGCATAAAACACGGCATATGGCAATCGAATATTTCCTGAGGGAATAGGACGCCTGGGCCGGTTGATTTTATCGGTGGGGAAATCGAATATATCATTGGTGACATTGGCGGCAGCAATAAATAAAGCGACAATTAACGATGGATACATTAAAAAGATAAAATTGAATTCGATATCCAAAAGATCAAAAGTAATGAGAACAGATAATACACCGAATACCACATTCAGGGGCCTGATGATTTGTATATAGGCATATAATCTTTCAATATAGAAAATCATTTGGATGTTGTTACCTTTACAACGCGAAGATTATTTTGTAAATCCGGATAAAATTTTACCTGATAATTTCTGGCGGTGAAGATGGCTTCTATATTATCAGCTTGGTTATCCCCGCCAAATTCCAGGAGCATATAACCATCCTGATTAAGTAGGTCATGACCCTGATCGGCAAAACGGCGGTAAAATGTAAATCCATCTTTATAATCAGTCAGAGCAATTTCTGGATCATAGTCAATAACCGTTCTTTCAAGTGTGTGTCGTTCATGATCTGATATATAGGGCGGATTTGAAATGATCACATCAAAGCGCGATGTGATTGGCATATTTAAAAAATCATGACAACGAAATGATATGCCGTTAACTTTAAATTTTTCAGCATTTGATTTGGCAACTGTCAAAGCCTGCTTGGATATATCTGTAGCTATCTGCTGATGGCATATACCCTCTAGTTCTATAGTGATTGCAAGACAGCCGCTGCCAGTGCCAATTTCAAGGACACTTGTTTTTTCAATATCCTCTTTAAGGATGTCGATAATAATTTCCGTCTCTGGCCGTGGGATTAGAACATCGGGTGAAATGATAAAATCCCGTCCGTAAAATGGTGCTTTGCCAATAATATGCTGAAAGGGCTCGCCTTTTACACGGCGCAATACCATAGCCCTAAAAGTGGATAATTCTTTGCCAAATAATGGTTGTTCAAACTCAAGATAGAGATCGATCCGTTCACAATTTAAAACATGACATAATAACCACTCGACTTCCCGTCTTGCGTTGGTAATTGATTTGGAATTAAAGTAATCAGCACCCCAGTTAATAAGATCAATTACTCGCCAGGTTTTTCCGGAATTTTCATTCATATATTTTTTTAGAAGTCAGGATGAATATTTTTATTTATGAAATCAGTAGTGAAAACTACATTGATTTGGCTGGATGTTTCTTTTAAAAAGTGAAAGGAAAGAGGGGGGTGAGACTTATGCTTCTTCCATTTTTATTTTCAGATCAGCAATTTGGAGTGCTTCTATAATTTCAGCAAGATCGCCATCAATTATATTACTCAGTTTGTAAAGAGTAAGATTTATACGATGATCAGTAACTCTCCCCTGCGGGAAATTATAGGTTCGAATTTTTGCACTTCGGTCTCCAGTGGAGACCATTGATTTTCGAACTGATGCCCTTTCCTGATTTATTTTATTCTGCTCAACTTCGTATAACCTTGACCGGAGTACTTTCATAGCTTTGTCTTTGTTTTTATGCTGTGAAGTTTCATCCTGACAGGTAACAACCAAACCTGTGGGCAGATGGGTTATTCGAATGGCTGACTCTGTTTTATTTACATGCTGGCCACCAGCACCTGATGCCCGATAGGTATCAATTTTTAGATCAGAATCAACTAAGCTTACATCCACATCTTTGGCTTCAGGAAGGACAGCAACAGTTGCAGCACTTGTATGGAGTCGACCACTTGATTCTGTTGCTGGCACTCTTTGAACACGATGAACGCCACTTTCATACTTTAGATTACCAAATGCACCGGTTCCTATCATGCTGATGACAGCTTCTTTGATGCCACCACCTTCAGATTCATTAAGGGTTAACAGCTCCGTTTTCCAGCTTCGTCTTTCAGCATAACGCATATACATTCTGTAGAGATCCCCAGCAAACAAAGCGGCTTCATCACCCCCGGTTCCACTGCGGATTTCAAGAATTGTATTTTTATTGTCATCAGGATCTTTGGGAATGAGCAAAACCTTTAATTGTTCTTCCAATTTGACAATATCAGCCTTAATATCAGTCAGCTCTTCCTGTGCCAGCTCAATCAACTCTTCATCATCACCAGTAAGAATTTCTTCATTTTCATCCAACTGCTCTAAAAGATTAAGATATTCTTTACCTTTTTCAGCCACTGGGAGTAGTGAATTATGCTCTTGACTTAGACGGGTGAATTCTTTGATATCTGAAACAATATTCGGTTCACTCAGACGTTCAATCAGCGTGGAAATTTTATCCAGGATATTTTGTATTTTAGCTTTCATTAACCAATCGCGTCCGCTTTATATTGCTTTCCTTCATATTCCGGCAGAGAATCGCCAAAAGCACATTTTAATGCATGGATTGCTACTTCAAGTTGATCATCATCAGGGGTTTTTGTCGTTATATTCTGCAGCCATAATCCAGGTTGGGAGAAGGCTCTAAATATCACATTCTCACGATGTTTTGCCGTGATCTTCAAAACTTCATATCCAAGACCGGCAACAAATGGGATCAATGGTAAATGGAAAACCAATCTCATCCAGATTTTTAAATCACCCAATATCCCAATTAATATTGTATCAACAACAGCAAAAAATAAAATGGCGACTATCATGATGATAAAAATGAAACTGGTACCACATCTGGGATGCTGTGTGGGAAAGGTTTTGGCATTTTCCACAGTTAATGGTTTCCCGTTTTCAAAAGTGTATACAGTTTTATGTTCGGCACCGTGATACTGAAAAAGTCTTTTCACATCTTTCATCAGCGAGATGAGCCCGAGATAAGTTAGAAATAAAATGATACGGATGATACCTGAGAGGATGTTGAAAAGAAATGGTTCATTGTTTTTTTCAAAAAGCCAGCTGGTAATTCCAATAGGGGCGGCAAAGAAAATGCCCATCCCAACTAATAATGCAAAAATAGTAGTAATTATCTCCCAGATTTTTCCAGATGATTTATCACCGGGTTTTTTATTTGCCTTTTCTTGACTTTCTTCAGGGATAGATATATCGGCGGACCAGTTTAACGTACCGATGCCTATTTTCATAGCTTCAAATAGAGAAACAATTCCACGAATGAAGGGTAGTTTCAGAACGGCATACTTTTCAGTGAGGGACACAAATTTGTGTCGATCAACTTGCAGTTTACCTTCAGGATCTCTTACTGCAGTTGCATAGGCTCCCGGTACTCTCATCATTACGCCTTCAATGACTGCCTGTCCTCCCACCAGTATTGAGGATTTTGAGACAATTAAGGTGATAATTTTAAAAATGATTTTCATTATAAATAAATAAAAGGCGGGCTAATTTGTCAATAGCACCGCCTTTTAAAATTTAACCTGGATTCTATAAATCTTTTTCGCTGAGATTGTATTTTTTCATGTACTTTTCAATTCGACCGGCAGTGTCAATTAAATTCTGTTTACCGGTAAAAAATGGGTGACAATTGCTACATATTTCAACATTAATTTTATCAACTGTCATTTTCACTTCGAAAGTGTTACCACAAGCACAGTGGACTGTCCCCAGCTTATATTTGGGATGGATGTCTTTCTTCATATATTTACTCCGATTTTAGCCCGCTAATTTAGTGAACATAAATTTAAATTCCTGAATAAAAATATTATTACTGAAATAATCAATCTTCATGGATTGTTATGCCAATAATCTTAACGTGTTTTCAAGACGATCCATAGCTTTTTTCAAGTCATCATTGGATGCGGCATAGGAAAATCGAATATTTTTTTGAGAGCCAAAACTCTCACCCGGGACTGAAACCACCGATGTTTTATCCAGAATAAACATTGACATGTCATCGGGAGTAGTAATCTTATTGTTTTCAAATGATTTGCCAAAATATGCACTGATATCCGGGAATACATAAAAGGCACCGTAAGGCATCTCGCATTGAACTCCATCAATAGAATTAAGTCGGTCGACAATATAGTCTCGACGAACTCTGAAGGCATCTCGCATTTCAGCAACTGCCGACTGATCTCCAGTTAATGCTTCAATGGCGGCAAATTGGGCGATAGAGTTTGGACAGGAGGTACTTTGTCCCTGAAGTTTGGACATTGCTTTGATCACTTGTTTATGGCCGGCAGTATACCCAATTCTCCACCCTGTCATAGCATACGTTTTTGAACAGCTTTGGAATGTAAGGATCTTTTCATCGTTTTCTGTAAAATTGGCAAAACTTGTAAATGGATTTTCGTATGTGAGTTGCTCATAACATTCATCAGAAAAGACCCATAAGTCATTTTCATTGGCAATAGATAATACTTCTCTGATGGCATCGTCTCCCCAAACTCCGCCGGTAGGATTTGATGGAGAGTTAATGATAATACCTTTAGTTTTTGAATTTATCTTGCTGTTTAAATCAGATATTACCGGTTCAAATTGTTGTTTGGGATCCGTTTTAACTACCACCGGAGTGGCACCTGTAACTGAAATAAAATCAGGAAATGATACCCAGTATGGAGAAAATATAATTACCTCATCCCCAGTCTGAAAGAGTGCCATGCAGGCATTGTAAAGAGAATGTTTACCTCCACAGGATACAATTATTTCATCAGGCGAAAATGACAATGAATTATCCCTTTGGAGTTTTTCACAAACGGCTTCACGCAAGGGCATCATACCGGGACCAGGCGTATATCTGGTAATGCCGGTGGTGATGGCTTCCATGCCTGCATTTTGAATATTTTTTGGTGTTGGAAAGTCAGGTTCTCCGACGCTGAGATTAATAACATCCAGCCCTTTGGCCCTGAGTTCAGCTGCTTTTGCAGTCATGGCCAGAGTTGCTGAAGGTGAAATTCGATTGATTCTATCTGTTAGCATTTATACCTCTAATAGAATTATGTTGTGGTTAAATGGTTATTCTGATTCAGCGGGTTCTGATTCAGAAGATTTTTGGTCAGTATTGGTTGTTCCCGGTTTGTATTCCCATTTTATTAATGTACCCAGTCCCTTGGTGATATTATTTCCAAGGCCAATATAATTAGGGAGGCGTACGTTTGAAGTGAAGTACCCTTTAAATGAACCCATTTTACTATACGTAACAATTTTGGGTGTCAATGATCCTGCCCGAAAACGGACCTGGACAGAATCAGAAGGATCATTGCCTAAATCCTTTATCATGAATTCCAGATTCTTGGCGAGAACAGAATTTAAATATTCCCGTCGTTCGCTTGTAAAAAGAGGTTCATATTTATAAACCTGCTGATCATTCAAGGCCACCCAGGGAGTAATGAATTTATATTTATGAAATTTTTCAGGAGTGAGAGAAAACTGATCCGGATATTCAAGAATTTCTTTGTTAGTAAAGTGAACATCCTGATTATTAAGGTTCATATGCGATAATTGCTCAGCAAGGGATATGGTCGGTCCGATTCCTTCATTGACTGCAAAAAAACATAACTGATTTCGTAGAATTTTGACTTGTATGCGAGGATAGGAATATACTCCCCTGAGATCACCGTTGATAAATGAAATAAATTTCTCATTGGGGAAAAACTTCATCAAGGCACCTTTGACGATAAATGGTGTTACCGTAATGGGTATATCGCTTTCACAACGAATAAAAACCGCACCAGGATATTGAAATTTATTCAAGTCTACCATAGATAAAATTAAATATAATAATAAAAATTAGAAATTAATTATTTCATGAACTCATCGAATCCAAAAATTCTCGATTACTTTTTGTTCTGGACAATTTGTCAATTAGAAATTCCATTCCCTCAATATCAGACATTTCGTGTAGAAGTTTTCTTAATAACCAGATACGGCTTAAGTCTTTCCGGCCAATGAGTTTATCTTCTCTTCGTGTACTGGATCTGGAAATATTTATGGATGGATATACCCGTCGGTCACTGAGCTCGCGTGATAGAACCAGCTCCATATTTCCTGTACCTTTAAATTCTTCAAAAATCACATCATCCATTCTGCTTCCAGTGTCTATCAGTGCTGTGGCAATAATTGTAAGACTACCGCCATCTTCAACATTACGGGCAGCACCAAAGAAACGTTTGGGTTTATGGAGAGCATTGGCATCAACACCACCTGACAATATTTTTCCACTATGTGGGATTACAGTATTATATGCCCGGGCAAGACGGGTAATAGAATCAAGCAGAATAACCACATCATCTCCGGCTTCAATGGCACGTTTTGCTTTTTCAATAACCATCTCGGCCACATTAACATGTCTTTCAGCAGGTTCATCAAACGTTGAGGCCACAACCTCAGCATTTACACTGCGGGCCATATCGGTTACTTCTTCCGGTCTTTCATCAATCAATAGTATGATCAACTTGCATTCAGAATGGTTTTCTGAAATAGCATTGGCAATTTTTTGCAATAGAATTGTTTTGCCTGTTTTGGGCTGGGCGACGATCAAACCCCTTTGACCCTTACCAATTGGAGAAATCATATCAATTATTCTTGTGGAATAATCTTTTGTTTTCCATTCAAGCTTTAATTTGTCTTCAGGGTATAATGGGGTAAGATTATCAAAGTGAACGGTTTGTCTTGCACTCTCCGGACGTGAATCATTAACAGTTTGAACCCGCAGCAGAGCAAAAAATCTTTCATTATCTTTTGGTGGTCGTATTTGTCCTGAAACAAGGTGACCCTTTCTTAAACCGAATTTTTTTATCTGTGAATGTGATACATAAATATCATCAGGGCCAGGTAGATAACTGTAATCTGGTGATCGTAAAAAACCATAACCATCCGGTAAAATTTCTATAACTCCAGTTGAGTAAATATTTCCGTCTGATTTGGCCTGTACCTCAAGTATGAGTTTGATCAAATCAGGTTTACGCAATCCTGAAAATTCTTGTGCACCAATTTCTGTTGCGAGTTTCTGAAGTTCTTTAACAGTCAGACGTTGAAGATCATTAATCTCCATAGTAGTTCCTATATTTTAATGAGTGAAATAACATGGCATTTAATTGCAGAAATAATAATTATTCTGGGGAAACTCAGGCGTGTCCTCGTCTCAAACTTATCACAGTTTTATAATGTATCAAAAGATAATTCAAAATATTTATGGATTGCTTCTCCAATGTAATGGGTACCAAGAATCGCCAAACTATCAAAGGGTTTCAGTTGTTCCACAACAGTTTGAATTGCCGATATCGGATCTGGATTTACAACTACCTGAACCGAAAAATATTCTGCAATCCCAATTGCCTCTAATTGTCGCGAGTGACCTGTTTCCGTACAGATAATGGTATCAAAATTTTTCTCAAGTAAAGGAATGATATCCTCAATATTCTTTCTTGATTGGAGAGATATAATTAGATAGTTGCTGCCGAGGCGCTCTTTTTTTGAGAATTCATCAATGAATGAGGCAAAACCTGACGAATTATGGGCAACATCGAAAATGATATCAGGATGTGTTTTTATCATCTGAAATCTACCATGCCAAACCACTGTTTTTAATCCGGAGATAATTGCATCATGTCGCAATGGAAATGGCAAATATTTAAGTGATTCTAATGCCAGTGTGGCATTTTTTCTCTGATGCACTCCATGAAGATTGACATCAATTGATTCATCCAGTAAATGGTTCAACCAATCAATTTCAGTGGACTTTAATTTTGCTTGACGCGATAATACGATTTCTGCCTCTTCGGACTGTCTGACAGCCAAAACCGGGACTTGAGGTTTAAAAGCACCTGCTTTTTCATAGGCAATTTTTGATATGGAATCACCTAGAATTTCAGTATGATCAAGTGAGATTGAAGTTACCAATGTGACAAACGGATTACACACCGTTACACTATCCAACCGACCTCCCAGTCCAGTTTCCATGATGGCAATATCCACTTTTTCATTAACAAAATACCAGAGACCTAAAACCGTAATTATCTCAAAAAATGAAGATCCTATTTCTTCAATATCAGATTTAAATAGTTGGATAAAATTTTTAATAACAGAAACAGGTATGGGCTGGCCGTTTATCCGAAGGCGCTCGGTTATATGAAACAGATGAGGAGAGGTAGACAGTCCAACTTTATATCCTTCAGCACGAAGAATATTGGCAAGAATGGCTGAGGTAGATCCTTTTCCATTTGTACCAACTACTTGAACACATGGCAGTGACTCATGTGGGTTACCAGCGCGTTCTGAAAGAGCATAGGTATTGTCTAATCCAAGTTTTATGCCGAGGTTCTGCCGTGAATACAAATATGAAATAGTGGAATTCAAGAGATATCCACCTGGGTGACTGGTGACAGTTTCCTGCCGAGAAACCGGCTGCCGATTTCGTTGAATTGCTGAGGGTAATCTGTGACAAAGAATTCCTCGTACCTGGTGTCTGATTTAGAATGAAGATTATGTTCTTTCAAATATTCAGAAACAGTTTTAGAAACAGGATCTCCAGATGAAATTAAATTCACATGCGCTGGAATAATCTTTTTTAGTGTGGGAATAAGAATGGGGTAGTGGGTACATCCCAGAACGAGGGTATCAAGATTACTTTTTAGCATTGACTTCAGGTAAATCTCAGCCACCTGAGTTGCTGTTTCAGTTTCTGCCCATCCTTCCTCAATAATGGGGACAAATAAAGGGCAGGCTTTTTCTATGATAGAAATTTCTGGTTCAATAGAATTAAACATGAGCCTATAGGAATTTGAATTGATTGTTGCTCTTGTCCCTATGACACCTACGACTGCACTTTTTGTATTGGATACGGATTCCCGAACGACTGGCTCAACCACACCGATGATGGGTATCTTAGAATTATCCTGTAAATATTTTAAGGCAATTGAGGATGCCGTATTGCAGGCAATGACGATGAGTTTTACTTCTTTAGATATCAGAAATCTGGTTATATCGCGAGAGTACCTGATAACTGTCTCTTTGCTTTTTGTCCCATATGGGACATGAGCAGTATCGCCAAAATACAAAAATGATTCGTTGGGAAGCTGCTTTTCGAGAGATTTCAATACAGTCAAACCGCCCAAACCACTATCAAAAACACCAATTGGGCGATTGGCAATGGAGTTAATTTGAGTCAATAATGGGGCTTTCGTATTTATCTTTAAATATTACCAGAGCATTAAATATGGCCTGGGTGATTTTTCTGCGATAACTTGCTTTTCCTAGATTAGCACATTCCTGGCGATTGCTGAGAAATCCAACTTCAACTAGTACATTTGGCATCGATGCACCAACAAGTACATGAAATCCCGCCTGTTTCACCCCTCTGTCTTTTGATGGGACTAATTTTGTTAACTGTTCCTGAATAACAGAAGCGAGATATTCACTTTCCTTCATAAATGAGCTTTGAGCCATGGTGGCAAGGATCAGATTTTCATCTGAATATCCTGAAAAGTCCGGGACATTTTCTTCCAGGCTGATCACCGCATTTTCACGGGTTGCAACTTCAATGGCATCTTCAGTTCGTCCCGGTCTCAATAGATAGGTTTCATAGCCTCTTGCATTGGTTATTCTGGGAGTAGAATTGGCATGGATGCTTATGAATACCTTGCCGTTTGCTTCATTGGCGATTTTTGTTCTTTTCCACAAAGGGATAAACACGTCCTCATCACGGGTGTAAACGACCTTAACCCCCATGTCTTTTTCGATGAGTTTTCCCAATCTTTTGGCGATATCAAGGGTGACCGTTTTTTCTAACAGTTTGGTGACACCGATACAACCGCCATCTTTTCCTCCATGTCCGGCGTCAATAACAATAGTATTCATCATCCAACGATTACGCATTTCCCGAATTTTTTTAGCGTTGTCAGAAATATCCGTTCTTAAGTTTATCTGAATTTCATCCTTTGTTTGTTTTAACTCATAATCTTCAATCTGGTATCTGAGAAGAAATGAAAGTTGACAGGATACACCGGTATTCATGGTCCGAACCCGCACAACAGGATCGCTGAGATGCGATTCAATAACGCCAATTGAGTCCGGCTTTCCCCCTGGAATGGTAAGATTCAGCCAACCACCGCGTGAGAATGAAACAGCAAGTTCTTCATTCTTAAAAGTTGCACTTTTCCGAATTGAAATCTGACTCCCGTTTGATTTCTTATTTACGCGAATGTTATGGAGATTATACTTTGGTGCCGTGGAAATTACAATTGAATTTGTCGGATCCATCACTGCATCTGATATGTTTTCAATATTAAGGAGATTTGAAAAGGCTGCCGCCGCAATAAAAAATTCGGAGCCATCATATAACACTGGATATGGTAATTGAAAATTCTTTTCCTCTATTCGAACAAATGAGCAATACGCCGATACAACCGTTTTTTTGGATGGAAATCTGAGGACCATTTTATTATTGTGTTCATAAAACTCAGTTCTGACGGATTGATTCTTAGCAAATTCGGTCAGGGCGATATATTTCTTTCCATTAATTGTATGAACCTGAGACTTAACTCCATCAGACTGTTGACCATATAACAGTGTTATCAGCCAGATTAGCAAGGCTGAGATGAAATAAATAGAAAGATTTCTACGGTGATTGATTTTATACTTTGTCAAATTGATATTTAATATATTGATTCCACCTGTATTGCAAAACTGTGATCAAGGGCATTTTGATCACTTTTCCATTTGATGGAATGTCGGAAACTTACATCGATTTGATCTGATATTTCATAGCTCCATTTAGAAAATAATTCTGACCCCAAACCATAATAGGCTGGGATGAAGAACTCTCCTTTCAAACCAGGAGAATAATTATACATCCTGCTTTGCCAGCTATCCGTGTTCCAGGCATTCGCCCCGAAAACCGAAGATATCTCCAAAATGGAAAATCCTGAATAACTCACTGAAAGTAATTGACCAGACTCACCGTTATTTTTCTCAGGTCTAACTTTGACATTTTGCCATTTTGTTTTAATATTTTTCCTCGGTGACAGCCATTGAATGGTCAGATACTGTTTTGTTTCAGGACTGAATGATGAAAACTCCAGCGCATTCATTTGCCATGATTGAACCGTATTCTTATTCTTTATCCGGTACTGAATGGAATATAATCCCATTGAAATGGATTGTTTATCACATTTTAACAACCAATCTGATCCGGAATTTGGAAGATATCCGTCTTCATTAATTTGTTCTGAGAATAATTCCAGCCACGATGTAATAGTAAAATCTTCAAGTTTATATTTAATTGACATAGCGATTGCTTTTTCATTGGTTCCAGGATGCAGGATTGAAACCGGTCGACCGGAAATTGTTGTCCAGTTAAATGGGATATTCCGGTAATGGAGTGTCCATGAGAGTGGCGTGTCCCATCGTATAATATTTAATACAACGGCTTTTTTGTTTTTATGCATCGAGATTTCACCGGTTACAAGGAATGGCCAACGATTGAAATCAAATGTTAATGAACCGTATTTCGATGATGATTCTGATCGATGTATTCCGGCCGCCAATAAACCAATTTGATTATTATTTTGATTAAAGATGATTCCAAATGAGGAGGTATTATGACTATCAAATTTGGCAATATGACCTTTGTACGTCCAGCGATTCTTCTCAAAAGCCAGGCTGGCTCCAAGAATATCTTTGCCTATAGAGCTACCCATGTGGTAAGAATAGCGGGAATCATTTACAGAGAAAGATTTTAAATTATTAACGGATTTAAATCTGCCGTAACTACGTCCAAAAACGAGACCCTGTCCAACGTTAATATTCAGATGTCCTGCAGTAAAATGAACATTTTTTATCTGGTATGTCATGGCAAACCGACTTAAGCTCCACGCATCATCATTATAATTTCGATCTATACGAACTCCCCCTTCTAAACTATTTTGTTTCAACCAGATCTTTTGATGCCATCGGAGATTACCTTTTTCGGGAATCATTTTTATCCTTGAGCGCAGATGATCTACAGGCAAAACATCATTGATCATATCTATCTGACCCTGTAAGGACTCAATTTCTTCCACATCAAGTTGCAGAAATTCCTCTTGGGAATATAATAAATTTGTTAAAAAGAAAATGCTTATCAGGAAAATGAGTTTAGCGGCAATGCGTGAATTATTAATCGGATATTTCATAGAGGGATTAGATAATGGAGAAAATATCAAATTGTTCCTAATCAACTACGAAATGGGCTCCGCGACTTTCTCTGGCCTCAATTGTTGAATCTGTAATAGCAATAGCCGTTTGAAGACCATTTCTCAGACCAACAATTGTATCATCAAGACGGGCATTACGATAAAATTGTTCAACGTCAAGTTGAAGGTTTCGCAATGTTGTTTTTGCCCTGTGGAGTCTATCTCTGGTTCTCACAAGACCCACATAATTCCACATGGTATTACGGATTGTCTGCCAATCCTGTGAGATCAGGGCCGTATCGACGATTTGATCACCTGATATCCATGGCTGTATATCCGGCGTCCAGTCATCTCCCTGGCGGAATTTTGCTGCATCCACTCCTGCCTTATGTCCCCAAACCAGGGCTTCAAGTAGAGATGTGCTTGCCAATCTGTTGGCACCATGAACACCAGTACAGGATACTTCTCCGACGGCGTAAAGTCTTTTTAAAGAAGTATGTCCATCAAGATTAACGGATAAACCGCCGCAGCTGTAATGAGCTGATGGTACCACAGGTATTGGCTGGCTGGTAATATCGATTCCCCTTTCAAGACAACCAGAGTAGATTTGCGGAAATCGTTCTTTGATCCAATTTTGATTTTTATATGAGATATCCAGGTAAACGCATGGATGGGCAGTTTCCAGCATAGTTTGATGAATTCCCCTGGCAACAATATCCCTCGGGGCAAGTGAACCCAATTTATGAAAACCATTCATGAACTCAGTCCCTGAATCATTGACCAGTTTTGCACCTTCGCCCCTTAATGATTCTGAAATAAGAAAGCGATCTGTTTTGGTATACAAAGAGGTTGGATGAAACTGGATATACTGGAGATTGATGCAGCGAACACCGGCTCTCCAGGCCATGGCAATTCCATCACCCCTTGCTTCAACAGGGTTGGATGTATGGAGAAAAATTCTACCGAGGCCACCTGTGGCAAGGATGGTTCTATTTGCAAAAATGGGAAAGACTTCTCCGGTATTGCTATTGAGTACAATCGATCCAAAACAGGCTGGTTTTTTATAGATATCAGTGGATATCATTGAATGATGTGAAAAGGTTAATAAGTCAACGGCTGTGTGTTGAACATATGTAGTAATATTTTTATGCGATTCAATTGCATTTGTTATTTTAGATTGTATCGATTCACCTGTTTTGTCACGAGTGTGGATGATTCGGTGTTCAGAATGAGCACCTTCTTCGGTGAAATCCAGATTACCATTCTCATGTCTGTCGAATGGGACATGAAGTTTATCGATAAGTAATTCTTTGACTAATCGGGGTCCATCCTGACATAATTGGTCGACGGCAGCATTCCAGCAATGTTCAGCTCCGGCGGATATAATATCACTTTTTAATTTTTCAGGAGAATCTGTAATTCCCTTATATACAATTCCGCCCTGCGCCTGTGCAGTATTGCCACCGAGAAGATCGGCTGTTTTGGTAATTATGGTTACCTGCCGCCCGGTATCAGCTGCCGCCAATGCCGCCATTGCACCAGCCAAACCGGTACCAATAATGAGAACTTCTGTTCTTATGTCAGTCATTTATTAGATGAATTCCAGTCGGATATCACTGTTGTGAACGCTATGAGTCAGCGCTCCCACAGATACTGCATTGATACCGGTGTTAAGATATCCAGGCAGGGTTTCCAGAGTGATCCCACCAGACGATTCGATAAAAATTTTCTCTCCGCCTGGAAAATTGTGAATGGTGTTTACGGCTTCTAATGTTTTCCCGGGATTCATATTATCCAAAAGAAACCCATCAACCCCTGCATCCAAACCTTCATGAATCTGTTCGAGAGTATCTACTTCTAATTCAATAGATAATTTGGAATTATGATGTTTACACTGATTGACAGCAGCTTTGACACTTCCAGCTGCTTTAATATGATTATCTTTTATCAGGATGCCAGTAGATAAGTTTAACCGATGATTTGTACCACCACCCACGACAACAGCATGTTTTTCAAATAATCTCAGTCCGGGTGTAGTTTTTCTAGTATCCAGAATTTTTAACCCGCAATGGGCCGACATATTCACATATCTTCTCGTCAGGGTGGCAATCCCGCAAAGTCTCTGGACCAGGTTCAGCATAATTCTTTCCCGCCCCAGAATTGTAATCATCGGTCCTTTTATCATTCCAATGATGTCGCCACCAGAAACAAAACTGCCATCCTTTATATTGATTTCAGTGGTACATTCATCACCAAAGAAATGAGAGATAATATATTCACCAACAAAAACCTGATCAGTGACTGCCTGGATTTCAGCAATCCCAGTCTTCTCGGGATCAATCAGGGAAAATTCTGATGTTTTATCCCCATCCGGAACATCCTCAGACAAAAATTCAGCAATTTTATTTTTGATATACTTTACAGGTATGTGATGGTATTGGGTGTATTCTATCAACTTAACTCCAACATTTTTATTAATGGTTTTAGTGCAGAATTTCTTAATGATTCAGACATGGTAATCTCATGAGTATTGTTTGTTAATGAATATATCATTTTATCAATTGTATTCAATCTCATATAGGGGCATTCATTGCAGGCACATCCTTCCTGGTTTGGAACAGGGATATATTTTTTATCTGGTATTTTCAATTCCATTTGATGAATGACACCGGGTTCTGTGGCTATCAGAAAAATTTCATCAACGCTTTCTGCTGCATAATTTATGATTCGGGTAGTAGAGCCGATTATATCAGCATGCTGCAGGATTGCCTCAGTACATTCAGGATGTGCCAACACTTTTGCAATTGGATATCGGATCTTTAATCGAACCAGTTCTCTTTCTGAAAATATTTCATGTACCTGGCAGGTGCCATGCCAAAGCCTGAGGTTCCTGCCCGTTTTTTTCATCAGGTAACTACCAAGTAATTGATCAGGTGCAAAAATGATTTTTTCATTAGCAGGCAGGCTATTGAGAATTTTCTCAGCATTGGATGATGTACAAATTATATCAGATAATGCTTTGACCTGTGCGGAACAATTAATATAAGATATAACCGTATGATCAGAATATTTATTGACCCATTTTTCAAATTCATCGGGAGGTGCTGAATCGGCAAGAGAGCATCCTGCCTCAACGTCCGGTATAAGAACGGTTTTTTCGGGATTAAGAATTTTGGCTGTTTCCGCCATAAAATGCACACCGCAGAACAGGATCACATCTGCATCAGTTTTCTGAGCAACTTGTGCCAATGCGAGACTGTCGCCAAGGAAATCAGCCGCATCCTGAATATCAGGGTCCTGATAATAATGGGCAAGAATTACGGCATTCCGTTTTTCTTTTAATTTGTTTAATTTTGTAAATGGGTCATACATGTCTAATTCCCGAAATGTTGTATCATTCAACAGGGTAAAAATGTCCTTCAACATTCGTCTATAATTTATACTTTTGATTCCGATGAAAAAAACGTAATTAGGTTTTGAACAAAGTCAATATTACGAGAGGAGGATTAATTATCGTATAGATGTGAAGATTCTGGAAATGAAAAATTTAAAAAAAGGGCGAAGACAAGCCTCGCCCTTTCCTAGGAGAGATCAGAAAAATTTACTGTCTGCCATCCAATAGTGAATCCACGATTGAAGGATCGGCCAGAGTAGATGTATCTCCAAGACTGGATACATCCCCTTCAGCGATTTTCCTTAGAATTCGGCGCATAATTTTGCCAGATCGGGTTTTTGGCAATGCCGGTGTGAATTGAATCTTGTCAGGAGTTGCATGTGGGCCAATTATTTGACGGACATTCAATTTAATCCCTTTCAAGATTTCGTCATTTGGTTCAATCCCTGCCATTAATGTTACATAGGCATAGATGCCTTGGCCTTTTACGTCATGGGGATAACCAACCACAGCAGCTTCTGCTGCAGCTTCACTGGCGCCGATAGCACCTTCAATTTCAGCAGTACCTAATCGGTGTCCAGAAACATTTAAAACATCATCCACGCGACCGGTAATCCAATAATATCCATCTTCATCCCGTTTAGCGCCATCACCTGTGAAAAAATAACCATCAAACATTGAGAAGTATGTATCATAGAATCTTTTATGATCGCCATAAATGGTTCTCATCTGGCCGGGCCAGGAGGATTTAATCGCAAGCAGTCCTTCAACACCATTTCCTTCAAGTTCATTTCCATCGGGATCCAGGATCACCGGTACAATTCCAAAGAATGGGAAAGTAGCTGAACCGGGTTTCAAGGGTGTGATTCCACCTATAGGAGTGATAAGGATTCCGCCAGTTTCAGTTTGCCACCAAGTATCAACGATGGGGCATCTTTCTTCACCAACTATTTTGTAATACCAGTTCCATTCAGGGTCCTTAATCGGCTCACCCACAGTCCCTAATAGTTTTATACTGCTTCGATCCCATTTGACCACATAATCGTTTCCTTCTCTCATAAGAGCTCGGAGGGCAGTAGGTGCGGTGTAAAAGATTTCCACTTTATGCTTTTCACATATCTGCCAGAATCTACCAAAATCAGGGAAGTTTGGAACGCCTTCAAACATTACAGTTGTCGCTCTATTCGCAAGGGGACCATAAACAATATATGAATGACCTGTTATCCAACCGATATCTGCTGTGCACCAGTAGATATCTCCTGGATGGTAATCAAAGATCATTTCGTGTGACATAGATGTATAGACGAGATATCCACCGGTAGTGTGTAAAACACCCTTTGGCTGACCCGTTGATCCGGAGGTATAAAGAATGAATAGAGGGTCTTCGGCATCCATATGTTCAGGTTCACATTCAGTTGAGGCTTTTGCCATATCTTCGTGCCACCAATGATCTTTACCAGATTCCATGTTTACATCAACACCCGTTCTTTTAACAACAAAAACATGCTCAATTGAGGGGGTATCAGTAAGGCCTTTATCGGCATTTGCTTTCATTGGAATATTGGTTTTAATTCCACGAACACCTGTATCCTGGGTAATAAGAGCCACACATGCTGAATCGTTTATTCTGTCACGCAGAGCACTTGGAGAAAAAGCACCAAAAACAATTGAATGAACGGCACCAATTCTGGTGCAGGCCAGCATGGCAATAGCCAATTCTGGAATCATCTGCATGTATATGCAAACTCTGTCACCTTTTTTTATGCCTTTTGATTTCATAACATTAGCAAATTTTGATACTTCGTCTAGTAGTTCATTATAAGTGAATCTTTTGTCCTCTTCAGGATCATTGCCTTCCCAGATGAGTGCAATCTGATCACCGTGACCAGCTTCAACATGACGATCAATACAATTGTATGATACATTCAGTTTTCCGCCTTCAAACCATTTAATATTTGCGTTATGAAAATCAACATCAGAAACTTTATTCCATTTTTCATACCAGGTAATTTTTTCAGCCTGTTCGGCCCAGAAAGCATCTGGGTCATTGACTGATTTATTGTACATTTCACGATACACATCCAAATTTGGGACATGTGCTTTTTTTGCATCTCTATAGAGAGGTGAAAAAGTTTTCATGCATTATCCTTTCTAATTTTTGCTTCTACCTTTTTCAATTGCGGGGCTTTTGCTGTCATCATGATGATTGCGCCCATTAAACATGCGATACCTGCGATGATGAAAGGTGTCATCCACACGGTGGGATCGTTGGAACCGATAGCAGAGTCTTTATAAAATCCTGCAATTTGAGGTCCAAGTATCCCGGCAACACCATACGCAGTGAACATCCATCCATAATTACTTCCCACATTTTTATTACCAAAGAAATCTGCGGTTACTGCTGGGAACAAGGCAAAATTACCACCAAAGTTGAATCCAATAATTGACGCACCAAGGATAAGACCAAAAGATGTTGCGAAAGTTATGAACCCGTGATAAATTGCCAGCATTATAAAGCTTTGCAGCAGGGTCATTGTCACAATGGAGTTTCGTCTTCCAATCCTGTCAGATATACTTCCCCAGAAAATTCTTCCCAAACCATTAAAAATTGCATACCAGGCCATAGCGGTTCCGGCGATTCTGCCGGCATCGTTAATATTATGATACTGTAAGGCATCCATACCAAAAAGGCGAATAGCATATATTACCATGAGTCCTGCCAAAGCAGAAAAAATAAATACAATCCATAAACGATAGAATTGAGGTGATTTGAGCATTTCCCGGTAATCATATTCAATAGTTCCCGCCGGATTACCGCCAATTTGGGTTGGGGGAGTCCATCCTTTTGGGGCATATCCTTCGGGAGGATTAACCATTACGATACTGCCAAGAAGAACTAGAATGGCAAATGCAATGCCATATATTATAAAAACGCTCTGAACTCCAGGAAGACCAAAAACATGAGTGATATTCATCAAACCACCAAACCAGGATCCTGCCAGTTTAACCCAAATGGTTGCACCAAATCCAAAACCGGCTACCGATAATCCAGTAATTAATCCTTTTTTATCTGGAAACCATTTTACACCAACTGCAATAGGAACCACATAGGCCATGCCAATACCAGAACCGCCAATAAAACCGACACAGATCAGCTGGGATAAGAATGAATTACCAAAAAATCCACCGAGGATATATCCTGTACCAAGAAGCAAACCACCCAAAATAGTGACTTTTCGCGGTCCTAATTTTGGAATTAGTTTTCCGGCAATGACCATGACAATAGCAAATGTTGCCAGTCCTGCTGAAAAAACCCACGCTGTCTGACTCGCAGTGAAGCCATAAACTCCGTCTGGATCAGTTAAAAGTTTTGTAAATACAGACCAGGCATATATTGCACCCAGCGCCAGCTGTATCATTATTGCCCCAATTACCACAAACCATCTGTTGGTAACTTTACCGTTCATCTTTCACCTTTCATTTTATTGTTTTCAGGATGATAATTCTCGAGTTCTTGAATCGTTGATAATTCAATCCCATTTGTAATTTTTTCGCGAATATCTTTCCATATAAAATGCAAAGCACAATCTGGATGAGCATGGCATGTTCCGTACCCCATAATGCATATATTATCCGACATCAGATTTTCATCCAGCGAACTAATGATATCCTCAATAGTAATAGAGGCGGCATGTTTTGATAATTTAATACCACCAGATGGTCCTCTTATCGATGATATCATTTCATTATGACGAAGTTTTTGAACAATTTTAGCTAGATATTGGATTGGTATATTGCATTCATTTGCTATATATTTTACCTTTATATAGTTGTTATTATTGTTATTATACAAATATACCATCGTGGCGATGGCATACTTAACTGTTTTTGAATAGATTGTAAACATAGTAATAAGACTCAATTATCCTTATTTAATTTACAAACTACTCTCGCCTTATACCAAAGTAATATTATAATTTTAGTGCTAAAAATAATGGTATAATCTAAATTGGCAACAAAAAAACAAACGCCGCACCAGACCTGGAATTTTCAGGATCTCATGCTTCATCGAGTCCACGAAATCTTGCTGGTTTCCAGTCCTTATGACGCATTCATACTGGAAGAAGATGGGAGGCTCACCGAAAGAGTTCTCCATGAATATATTGGTATGCATATGTCATATGCTCCACGTATTTGGGGTGCGACAACAGCCAGTCGGGCCATGACAATGCTTGGGAAGCGCAAATTCGATATTATAATTGTTATGATGAGAATTGCGGATATTGATCCAGTTACATTTGCCCGGCAAGTGAAAGATAAATTCCCGACCAAACCCGTCATCCTGCTAATTTTTGATGAATCTGAAATTTCAGATATTCCTGATTCGGTGTTTTCAACTGTTATTGATAAAGTATTTCTGTGGTCAGGAAATGCCAATGTGTTTCCTGCCATTATCAAATATATTGAAGATATCAAAAATGTCAAGCGGGATATAAAGCTAGGTGATGTAAGGGCCATCATTGTTGTTGAAGATACACCGCGGTATTATTCCATGATATTGCCTATGATGTATAAGATAATTCTTTATCATACCAGGAAACTAATAAATTCAAGTCTGGATGATTCACAACGTATGCTTCATATGCGGGCAAGACCAAAGATCCTCCTGGCCAGTTCATTTGAGGAGGCGATAAGATTCTATAAAACCAACAGGAAAAATATTCTTGGCATAATATCGGATATTCGCTTCCCCAAAGAGGGAAAACTAAACGACAGAGCCGGGGTAGATTTTGCAAAATGGGTACGGGGGATGGATTCTGATATGCCCATTATGCTCCAGTCGACTGATAAAAAGCATGAGACAGAAGCACGAAATCTGGATGCGCAATTTCTTAACAAAACCTCTGCAACCCTAATGAAGGATCTAAAAAACTTTATTGTCAGGAATTTTGGATTTGGAGATTTTGTGTTTAGGTTACCAGATGGCAATCTCGTGGGAATCTCAAAAGACATGTATGAGCTTGAGAAAAGTCTTGAAATAGTGCCTGAAGAAAGTCTGAAATATCATGCAAAGAAAAATCATTTTTCCAATTGGCTTGCAGCCCGGGGTGAATTTGAAATTGCCACCAGGATGCGACCCATTCGGGTCAGTGATTTTAGCAGCATTGAAGAATTGCGAAAATATCTTATCACATCAATATCCGAATACCGGGATGTACATAATCAAGGAAGGGTCGTTGATTTTTCATCAGATTCATTTGATCAGAAATCAAATTTTATTCGAATCGCCCGCGGCTCGTTAGGTGGTAAAGCACGGGGTCTGGCATTTGCAAATTCCATTCTTGCAAAATCCAATTTAAGCAAGAAATATAAAAATGTAAAAATCCGTATTCCTCATGTAACTGTAATAGGCACCGATGAATTTGACAATTTTATGGAAGAAAATTCTCTTTGGGAATTAGCCCTCAAAGTTAATAACAACCAGGAAGTACTTACTGCCTTTCTGGAATCATACCTCTCCCCGAAATTGGAAGAAGCACTGGCCACATTAATTGAGGGAACTGACTATCCCATTGCCATCCGTTCATCAAGTCTTCTCGAGGACTCCCAGTATCAGCCTCTGGCCGGTATGTATGAAACATATATGCTTCCCAATCTCAAAAACAATGATAATAAACTGAAGATAATCTCAGAAGTAGTCAAACGAATTTATGCTTCCACATTTTACTTAAATGCCAAAACAATTATTGACAATTCATCGCATCGGCATGAAGAAGAAAAGATGGCCATCATTATACAGGAACTGGTGGGATCACAGGTTAAAAATCGCTTTTATCCCACTTTCAGTGGAATCGCCCAAAGTTATAATTTTTATCCTGTTTCATATCAGAAGCGTGAAGAAGGAATTGCATTTGTCGCCCTTGGTTTAGGTAAAACCGTTGTCGAAGGGGGAAAGGCGTTGAGATTTTCACCATATTATCCATCAATTCTACCACAATTTTACTCTATCAAGTCTACAATTCAGAACTCTCAAAACTCCTTTTTTGCTTTGGATACTGAAAGGAAAATCGAGACAATAGGTGGGGAGAATGATAATCTAAAACAATACGATTTGAAAACCGCTGAAGAAGATGGAAATTTAAAGCATATTGCCAGTGTTGTATGTGCTCAGGATAATGTGATACGGGATTCATTATCATATGAAGGGGTTCGTATAATAACTTTCGCTTCAATCCTTAAATGGAAGACTTTTCCACTTGCTGAAATTCTTAAAGATCTTCTGCAAATGGGTGAAGAGGGATTGGGATGCCCGGTTGAAATTGAGTTCTCAGCAAATATCGGTAAGAATTCTGATTTCGATTTGGATTTTTGTCTTTTGCAGATTAAACCCATGGTAATCACATCTGGCTTGAGTCTCGGTAAAATTGGAAAATATTCGAATGAGGAAATACTTTTTAAATCAGAATCAGCCCTTGGCGATGGCATTATAGATGACATTCATCATATCATTGTGGTAAAAACTGACAATTTTGATGCATCTGCCACACTTGATATTGCCGCTGAAATTGAACAAATGAATTCAAAAATTAAGTCGCATGGTAAATATGTTCTTGTTGGTCCTGGGAGATGGGGGACTGCCGACCGTTGGCTTGGAATACCTGTAAGCTGGCATCAGATATCCGGTGCAAAAATTATTGTTGAAATGGAATTGGATGACTTTAAAGTAGACCCGTCCTTTGGAAGCCATTTTTTCCAAAATGTTACAAGTATGCGGATTGGATATTTTACCATTAAATCAGGTGCCTCGTCGTTGGACTTTATAAACTGGGAATGCCTGAACCGCCAGAATATATTAATGGAAACAAAATATCTTGCCTGTTATGAATTTAACAACCAGCTTCGCATAAAGATAGATGGACAAACAGGCAGCGGCATCATTCTAAAACCTGAGAAAACAAAGGTAGAAATGATGGATGAGGAGGAGAGCTCCGGTATATAATGGGAAGATATTAGACTCTAAAGGTTTTTAATTAAAGATTTTTTGATTTGTGAACAATATCTTTCGATTTATTTTTAACATTATATCCCCAGTATTATAATCAATAAAAAAAGGGACTGACTTAATTCGTCAGCCCCTTTAGCAATTAACTTTTCTAATTTGTAAATACGGTTTTGGGTTACCGTTTTACAGCAAAACTATTTTCAGTTATACACCCTTATTTATATCGGGCTTTAAACTCATCAGAAGCTTTTTTCCTTCTTTTCTTTTCATCTGAATTCATATTTCCATCAATCCACTTATGATTATCGCTCGCCATCACATCATCTAATAATTTTTGGAGTTCCTTGGCAGTGTTTTTATCTTTTCTACTATCTGAATGCAAACCCCGTTCAATTATTTCTTCAATTTCAGGAATAAACTCAGAATAGAAATTCTTCGCCAATTCGTAAGTGCCATGCCAATGTGTGTAATCAGGAGCCATCATGGATGCACCATGTCTGGCTCGTCTACCTTCATGATGCCAGATTTCAAACCAGACAAAATCGATTTTTTCACTAAACTTAATATGGTTTCCATCTGCATCAGATCTTAATAGTGGTAAGGCGGCTTTATATAATTTTTCACCAGGCGTGGCAAATTTTTCATCGTATAATGTGATAAGTCCTTCATATTGTAGAAAGAAATTGTCAGTAAAGTTTGAATTATGGCAGGATGTGCAAACATCAACCATATTTTCGCGTCGGATATCAGCATGTACATTGGCTGATTCAAGACCCCATTTTGCATCTGTTTCATGAGATAATTTTGAATGAACCGGACGATTATTCCATTTAATTCTTAAACCGACATTATGAGTAATATCCTGATTTGGAGTTGCAGACATATGACAGGTTGCACATGTTGGAGCAATAGAATAATCTTCACCAACTACCCACTTTGATGAACCGAGATTCATACGGTCAACATTGGCGTAGAAATTGATTCCATGTTTGGATTCGTCATAGATTTCTTTTTGCGGATGATCTGGACCCAGATGACATTTACCACAATTTTCCGGGCGTCTTGCCTGGGCAATTGAAAATTCGTGTCTTTGGTGACAGGCGGTACATGATCCCTCAGATCCATCAGGGTTTATACGACCGATACCGGTATTTGGCCAGGTAGCTGGATCAAGACTGCCGTCAGCAAGAACTTTGACCTGACTTCCATGACATTGCCAGCAACCATTCACTGCAGCAGCTGAATTGCCATGGGGAAATCCTGGTGTGACAAATGCACTATTGCCTTCAACAACTTCTGCCAGGACATTATCCAGCGAACCCATAATTCTACCAGCTTTTGAGTGGTGAGAATTGAGGAATTCATCAACTTCTGTTTCATGACATCTGGCACAATCTTTTGGTGAAACGATAACAGAGATCAGATAATCTTCATGTTCAAAGGCATCCACATCTCCCTCTTCCGCCTGGTGACATTCATAACATCCTACATTGGCACCGTAATGTTTACTGGCACCCCATTGTTGAAAAAGACTTGCATTTTCTTCTTTATGACATTGCATACATTCCTTCGTTTCATCCGATAAAACATTTGGAATGGTTCGATCTGAAAACCCAATTGAAAGGGTAAACAAAAATAGCATAACTATTTTAATGGTTTGTTTCATTTTTTATCCTATAGTATAGTAATGGTTAACAATTAAGTATTAAAAATATTAATGACGCTTGAGTCATAAATTATGAATGTCTTAATTTATGTGGCAATTAAAAAGCATAAAGATATGAATATATCTTTCCAATTAGTTTAACAAGAACGAATTTAATCAATACAGGAGTTAATATGAACAGAGCGTTAGCAATAATCATTGTCTGTTGCATGGGTTTTTCATTATTTGCAGGTGAAACAGTGAAATTATCAGGTCAATTCAGACATCGTTACGAATATTCGGCAATGGACTTTAACAGCGATACAGATGCGGATACATATCAGTATCTTCGCACTCGACTAAATATCGCCTTCAATCCATCAGAAGATTTGGAAGCCTTTTTTCAATATCAGGATGCCAGAAAGATGGGTGAAGAATCAAACACTTTAACGGATGCATCTGCTGATAATCTTGATCTTCATCAGGGTTTTGTAAAAATGAAAAATCTATTTGGTAAACCACTTGATGTGAAACTGGGTCGCTTCGAAGCAGTCTATGGACCGCAAAGATTAATCGGTGCTGTCGGCTGGCATAATTTCGGCAGAAGTTTTGACGGTATGATTTTCACTTATCATACTGCCATGATGGATGTGGATTTCATCAATTTTAAAACAGTTGAAAATAGCGATGATGATCTTGATGTATGGGTCCGTGGTGTATATGGTAATCTCAAACTTGAGAATTATAAAACACAGGCATTCTATTTATTGGATGATGAACGTGGAACCTTTGGTCTATATGCAAAAGGTCAGATTATACCTGGTCTCAGTCATGAAACTGAATTTGCCATGCAGAACGGTGAAGCAGGCGGTGAAGATCTAAATGGATTATTTTATGCTTTTAATTTTACCTATGATCTAAATGGTTTAAAGTTATCTGCTGGATATGATCATGTAAGTGGAAACGATGAAGATACTGAAGACAATGAAGCTTTCAATACCCTATTTGCCACAAATCATAAATATTATGGTTCCATGGATTATTTTCTGAATATTCCTGTCCATACCGCTGAATTGGGATTGAATGATATACATGTAAAACTATCTGGATTATCAGTTGCCGGTATTGGTGTAAATGCTGCATATCATATTTTTACATCTGAATTTGACAATTCAAATGGTGACTCTGATTTTGGCAGTGAAATTGACCTCACTTTTGTTAAAAAATATAATGAGAATGTGAAATTTGTTGGTGGATTCTCGATGTTCATGCCAGGTGACTTAATGTCTGGTGATGACAATGCTACCTGGGCATATTTGATGACGATTGTAAATCTCTAAAATACTGATCCTATAACTACTAAAAAGGGGCTGTTCAATTGAACAGCCCCTTTTTCTATGTGTAAACATAATTAAAAATTGATAATTTAAGCACATATTCAATGGTTAAATTTTCTCATGAATCATGATTAATATTGAACTTGAGATATTCATTCGAAGCGATAAAACAGTGGTATGGGCGTTCATGTCAGATATCACCAAAGCGCTATCGCTCAACAGATATCATCATCAGGTTTCAGCAGAATCCTATCGTACAATCAAAGGGCTTAAGTTCCAGATTGAGCATAAGATATTTTACACCAATACAATTATGAATGCTACCATCACTCATTGCCAACCTCCTGATATTTTATGTATTACTGAAGAACCATCATTGAATTCTAAAAAGGGTTTTTGTCATAAATGTACATACCAGTTAAAGAGTGAAGGTTATGGAACAAAACTAATATATAAACTCGATGGTTCATATAATAATGTTTTACTGGATTTACCTTTCAAACCTATCCTCCGGGTGACGATGATTGAGGAGTTATTAAGAATTAAACATACTATTGAATCATCCCAACCAAATTTGAAAATGAATGGCCAGAACCTGCATCCTGTTTAGGGCCATAACATTTGAAACCGAGCTGACTTCTAAAAATTATTAGAAAACAGCTCAATATTCTGATTTGAAAGGATATAGGATATCGTACATCTTAGCAAATAAATTACACGCTTGAATTTTTAACAAATATAGGAAATACATGAAAGCCGTTGTAAACGAAATCAATAGCTATACACGAGAATTAGATATCCATGTTGACTGGGAAGAGATGAAGGAAAACTACTCCCTCATGGTCAAAAAATATCATTCCGATTACCAAAGAAAAGGATTTAGAAAAGGCAAAGTGCCAATGCCCTATTTTAAGAAAGAGATGGGGCCTGCCGTAGAAATGGAATTTTCCGACAAAGCCCTAAACGATTATTATTATCAGGCTCTACAGGATAATGGTCTCACACCAATCAATAAGGCAAAAATTGATCATTTCCATTTTCATGAAAACTCCGATCTCCATTTTAAAGCAGAATTTGAGATTATACCATCTTTTCAACTCCCGGATTACGGAGCTAAATTAAAGTTTAAATTGACTGTCATAGAGAAAACAGAAAATGATCTTGTTACATCTATGGAAAGACTGCAGCAAAATTTTGTTAAATACGAAGCCATTCCAGGTCCTTCAAAAGAAAATGATTTTCTATTTGGTGACCTGATTGAATTAGATGAATCTGGCAATCCGAATCCGCAGAAGAAACATGCTGACCAGACAATAAAAATTGATCCAGCGATTTTTAAGGATCATGATATAAATGAGATGCTTGGTAAAAAAGCCGGGGATACCTGCAAAATTCATCCTGAAGTTAATGAAAATAAAATTTCCTATAAAATTGTCATAAAAGAAATTCGGGAAAGTATTCTTCCTGAATTAAATGATGAATTCGCAAAAAGTGTCCGGCCTGATGTTGAAAATCTTGATCAGTTAAAATCAAAGGTAAATGAGGAAATCCAGCATGAACTGGATAAAACCAATCAGAAAAGTCGTGATAATCATATCATTGAATATTTTATTAAGAATACGCCATTTGATATTCCCACTTCTATGATTGACAGATACCTGGATGGTGCTGTTGAAGAATTCAAAGAAAAAGCAGAGCCGGGAATGCCTGTAAATGAGCAACAGATCAGGGAAGATTATAAACCTCATGCCGATAACAGCCTTCGTTGGATTATGGTAAAAACTGAACTGATAAAAGTTGAAGATCTCAAAATTGAAAAAAGTCATATGGATGCCAAATTTGAAAGTCTGGCAGCCAACTTCAACATGGCGGCTGATAAAGTGGAAGCTATCTACAAAAAATCAGATAAATTTGATGAGTTTAAAGAAGATCTTTTAGAAGAACTTTTATTCAATACTCTGGCATCCAAAGCAAAGATAAAAGAAGTGATCAAAACCACAGATCAGATGAAAGAGGATAATTAAGATGACATTCCAAAACAATATGCTGGTGCCGATGGTAGTTGAGCAAACTGCTCATGGTGAACGGGCGTTTGATATTTATTCCCGTTTGTTAAAAGAGCGTATAATCTTTCTTGGTACCGGGATTAATGATTATGTCTCCAGTTTAATTATTGCCCAATTGCTGTTCCTGGAAGCAGAAGATTCAGAAAAAGATATATACATGTATGTCAATAGTCCCGGAGGCGTGATAACTGCCGGATTTGGAATTTTGGACACTATGTCATACATTAAACCTGATGTCGCTACAATTTGCATGGGACAGGCAGCTTCAATGGCAGCCGTTATTCTATGTGCAGGAGCTGAAGGCAAACGATCGGCTTTACCCAATTCGCGGGTCATGATTCACCAGCCAATGGGTGGAGTACAGGGACAGGCGACGGATATAGAGATCCATACAAAAGAGATTTTATATCTTCGGGAGAAATTGAACAAAATTCTCGCAAAAAATACTGGAAAAACAATGAGAGCCATTGAAAAAGATACAAACAGAGATCATTTCATGTCCGCCCAGCAGGCAAAGGACTATGGTCTTATTGATCAAATTGTTAAGAAACGATAATCCAGGATAATATCGATTATGCCAAGATCAGGACCAAACAAATATAAAGAGGATATTCTATGTTCCTTTTGTGGATTACCACAAAAAGATGTGGGTTTTCTTATTGAAGGTATCGAATCATATATCTGTGAATCATGTGTGGGATTTGCCCAGGAAATTATTGATGAAAGAAAAACTCCTATTGAAAACTATCCATCTGCAGATCCAAGCACTCCCAGGGAGATTAAAGAAGAACTTGATAAATATATCATTGGCCAGAGTGCTGCTAAAAAAGCAGTAGCTGTTGCCGTTTACAATCACTATAAACGGATTCAGGAGCAATCAAATGATGATGTAGAATTGGAAAAGAGTAATATTCTCCTGTTAGGTCCGTCTGGCACTGGAAAAACACTTATTGCCAAAACGCTTGCCAGGATACTTGATGTGCCTTTTGCCATTGCAGATGCCACGGTTCTGACCGAAGCAGGTTATGTCGGTGAAGATGTGGAGAATATCCTTGTCAGACTTTTCCACGCTGCCGATTATAATGTTGAAGCCACTCAAAGGGGTATTGTTTATATTGATGAGATAGATAAAATTGCCAAACGGGACAGCAATGTTTCTATAACCCGTGATGTATCAGGGGAGGGTGTACAACAATCATTGTTGAAAATCCTCGAGGGAACTGAGGCAAAGATACCACCTGAGGGTGGTCGAAAACATCCTGAACAGCCACTCATAACTATAAATACTTCAAACATTTTATTTATTTGTGGCGGTGCTTTTGTCGGCATGGAAAAACATATAGAGCGACGGGTATCCGGTACTGGTATTGGATTTGATCGTGAAATAAAAGAAAAATTAAAAGATGATCAGTTATTAAAACATGTCCGTCCTGATGATTTGATAAATTTTGGATTTATTCCAGAATTGATTGGCCGACTCCCGGTTACGACTGCTTTGGAAGAACTCACTGAAGAAGCGATGAATTCTATATTAACACAGCCGCGAAACTCACTCATCAAGCAGTATGTACGGTTGTTTGAGATGGAAGGAGTTCAGCTTGAATTCACCAAAACAGCCATTCGCGAAGTTGCCAAATTGGCAATGAAAAGAAAAACCGGCGCTCGGGCATTAAGATCAATTCTTGAATCGGTTATGCTGGATATAATGTATGAGGTCCCTTCAAAAAAAGATATAAATTCATGTGTTATCAATGCAGCAGTCATCACAAAGAACACAAAACCAGTTTACAAAAAAATTGCTAAATCTGCCTGACAGAAATAATTTATAACCTTAAAACACCTCAAATCAGTCAATTATTGCGCTGAATTATGAACTTATACAATTTTTAGTATTGTATAACATCACCCATCATGATAAATTCTGATCCATTATTCAAAAATATTGAATTAATTTGGACAACCAATATTAATACCTTTATATATAGTTTGTAACGGTATCGCTTCATAACCATTTTGGAATACAAGTGTTCATGTTCAATCACCAACGAAGACTTAAACAATAATAAGGAGATCGGATCGATGAAATCCATTAAAAGTGTGCTAACCAGTGTATTAGCTCTGGTATCAATTTGTACAATAGCATTTTCTCAGACTGCAACACTCAGTTTTGGGGAAGTGGATTTAGACGCAGGAACAGCAGAAATTATGATTGATACACCAGGTGAAGTTGCTGGTTTTCAATTTAACATGAGCGGTTTCTCATTAACAGGTGCTTCAGGTGGTGCCGGAAATCTAGGTGGCTGGCAGGTACAGACATCTGGCAGTGGTACTGTTTTGGGATTTGTATTTGGCAGTACATATATTCAACCTGGGCTTTCAACACTTACCATTTTATCCTTTTCTGACTTTGACGGAATGCAAGCCTGTATCACCGATGGTGTGGTATCTGGTCCTCCAGGTGAAGATCCATATGATGTTGCCTATGGCGCTTGCTTCTCAGAAGGTGGTATTGCCGGTTGTATGGATGATGGTGCCTGTAATTTTGACCCTGATGCTACTGAAGACGATGGCTCCTGTGTTTATCCTGAGGGCTGCAACTTTTGGTGCGAAGGTGATGCTGGTGTTCCAGAAGATGAAGATTGTGCTGGTGTCTGCGGCGGTAATGCAGTTTATGATGACTGTGACGTCTGCGACGGTGGTAACACTGATATGGACTGTGCCGGTGTTTGTAACGGTAATGCCTACTATGATGATTGCGACGTTTGTGATGATGATCCATCCAATGACTGTGGGCCAACGGGCGCGACTATTTATTATGGGGCCTTCGATGAAGTCGCTGGAACGGTTGAAATATGGCTTGATACACCAGGACCAGTTGCTGGATTTCAATTTGATGTATCAGGTCTTGCTTTGACTGGTGCTTCAGGTGGCGCTGGAAATTTAAGTGGCTGGCAGGTGCAGACATCTGGCAGTGGTACTGTTCTGGGTTTTGTATTTGGCTCTACCTATATTCCTACCGGTGATGACCTATTGACTGTTCTCTCATTTAGTGGTACTACAGGAATTGAATCATGCTTATCAAATGGCGTTGTAAGTGGTCCTCCCGGAGAAGATCCATATGATGTTAATCTTGGTGACTGTTTAAGTTTAGGCGATGGACTTCCAGGCTGTATGGACATGGGAGCGTGTAATTATAACCCTGATGTAACTGAAGATGACGGCTCATGCGTTTATCCTGAAGGTTGTAACGACTGGTGCGAAGGTGATGCCGGTGGACCTGAAGATGAAGATTGTGCCGGTGATTGTGGTGGCGATGCATATGTAGATGACTGTGGTGTGTGTGATGGTTTTAATGCTGACATGGATTGTGCTGGTGAATGTTTTGGCAATGCTATGGAAGATTGCGCTGGTGATTGTGGTGGTGATGCCTATGTAGATGACTGTGGCGTATGTGATGGATTTAATGCCGACATGGATTGTGCCGGTGATTGTTTTGGTAATGCCTACTATGATGATTGCGACGTTTGTGATGATGATCCATCCAATGATTGTGAACCAGATGGCGCTACCTTATACTTTGGTGCTGTAGATGTTAATGCTGGAACCGCCGAAGTTTGGCTTGATACTCCAGGTGATGTTGCTGGCTTCCAGTTTGTTGTATCTGGAATATCTCTCACAGGTGCCCATGGCGGTGCTGGAGATCTTAATGGCTGGCAGGTAAGTACTTCCGGTAACGGAACCGTTCTTGGTTTTGTATTTGGATCCACCTATATCCCAGCCGGTGATGATTTATTAACCGTACTTGAATTTAGTGATGTAACTGATATGGAATCTTGTATAACTGATGGTGTAGTAAGTGCACCACCTGGTGAAGATCCATATGGAGTTAGTTATGGTGACTGTTACATATTTGAACCTGGACCTACCACCTGTGATGATGACTCTGCCTGTAACTATGGTGCCGAAGAAGACTGTTGGTATCCAGAAGATGAAGGCTGGTGTGATTGTGACGCCAATGTAGAAGATTGCGCTGGTGATTGTGGTGGTGATGCCTATGTAGATGACTGTGGCGTATGTGATGGATTTAATGCCGACATGGATTGTGCCGGTGATTGTTTTGGTAATGCCTACTATGATGATTGCGACGTTTGTGATGATGATCCATCCAATGATTGTGAACCAGATGGCGCTACCTTATACTTTGGTGCTGTAGATGTTAATGCTGGAACCGCCGAAGTTTGGCTTGATACTCCAGGTGATGTTGCTGGCTTCCAGTTTGTTGTATCTGGAATATCTCTCACAGGTGCCCATGGCGGTGCTGGAGATCTTAATGGCTGGCAGGTAAGTACTTCCGGTAACGGAACCGTTCTTGGTTTTGTATTTGGATCCACCTATATCCCAGCCGGTGATGATTTATTAACCGTACTTGAATTTAGTGATGTAACTGATATGGAATCTTGTATAACTGATGGTGTAGTAAGTGCACCACCTGGTGAAGATCCATATGGAGTTAGTTATGGTGACTGTTA
>Ga0233429_1000123_pt1 | contig 148621 bp, 143 predicted proteins | sample SI_118_April2016_3_FD_179879 | JGI IMG/M metagenome (GOLD analysis project Ga0233429, IMG submission 179879) | Seawater microbial communities from Saanich Inlet, British Columbia, Canada - SI_118_April2016_135_MG | ecosystem: Environmental > Aquatic > Marine > Inlet | place: Canada: British...
AAGGACGATCTTTCCGTCAGTTTCAACTTTCTGCCTAGAAGAATGATCTTTATGCCTTCCAACCTGCTCATTTGGATCGGTAGCAGTCTGTCATCTAAAAAATCTTCTATCGCCATTACTAATTCGTCATCACTCGCCTCACTTATCGAAAAGTTTAGTATTATTTTTTTTAATTGCTCTGGTCCGTATTTTTCCTTTAACCGGCTAATGACTCCATCAACTTCTATATCCTCACCCATCACTTCAACCACCCGGACATATTCTTCTTCGGCTTTTGGACCGAGCATCCTTGCCTCGGACAAGCCTTCATTCAATTTTTCAGATGGGTACGGATTTAACTTCTTTTCATGCTCTGCTTTAAGGCGATCACGAGTTTCTGCTGCTTTTTTCCTGTCTGAAACAACCTCATCACGAAATTTATTGGACAGTTGAGGGCTAATACCATCAAGCTCGTCGTGACACTCCTTCACTATTGAGTCGTATTCAAAAAGGATACAGAACTCTTCCGACCAACCCGGCTTGTCACTGGATTTTTGGGGCTTTTCTTCTGTCACTTCTATCTTCTTTTCTTTTGAGAGATCAGTTTTTTCTGACGGTAAAGTGTTCTCCGCCTCAGGGCTGCTATAAATTTCCGTTTGTGATGTCTGTCTCGGCTGAACAACATCTTTCGCCTTAGGTGAAGTTTGGCTAAAATTATTCCTAATTGGCTTATTTTCCTGCCGGGCGATGGAAATAGCATTGTCTTGGCTGGAAGCATCAAATTTCTTTCGCACAAGGGAGTACCCTAACTGAGAGTATTTGCGCCTTCTGAATTCGTTTGCATTAAAGGAAAACCAAATTCCAAAGCCCAAAAACAAAAGACCCGTAACAATTAAAACCAAAACGGCCGCACCAGAAGGGTTCGGCTCATCCGCGATTTTATCAAATACTTTGCTGACAATTAAAACTCCCAGCCATACACACCCCCAGCCATAGAGCCTTGCAATAAAGAAGCACCAAATCCAATTAAAGAAGAATGACGGCCAGTTAAAGCCGTGTTTAATGGCGCGATAGCTTCCATCTGGAAGTTGAAACACATCAAATTTCTTCATCATCCATCCCCGCACCGCCAAGTTATCATTATCGATAGTTGATAGCCAAGACGCTTGCTTCCCTATATCGCTAAATTGAACATGCACTATGGAGACCCCAGCGCAGGTCTAATACAAATGCCGTTCATAGATAGCCTGTTTAACGATCAGCTATAGAATGGACTATGTTTGTTCAGAATTTCCCTGAAAAATTTTTCATTTAATTTTTCACCTACCTCAACCCGAATTTTTTCATCTGAGACTGAACAGAAGAATATGCAAGGTCGAGATATAGGGTGGTAAGCGGGATATAGGGGGTCCCTCCATCGCGACAAGTGGATAGGAACGGTAGGACCCAGACTTGCAGGAAGCTATTACGACAGCCACAATAAGGATCAAATTATCGCCCGTGTTTTATCGCTTTTCTTCGATATACAACAATCATAGCTGGGGTAGAAAGATGGGTAGATATTAAAATATCATCTTAATCCCTTTGTTTCTACTGTATATGGGCGGACTGTCTCTCCGCCATTTACCAAAGCCCCCATCGGGGGCTTTTTTGGTGAATGGGTGGGCGCGACATCGGCGAGAGGAGCCTCGTTCGGTGAGGAAGCATGCCTTCCGAACGACGCCGAGCACGGCGAGGCGGTCCTGAGCACCGCGAGAGGATAGAAATCATCCTTAAAGATGATTTCTACAATCCCTGTCTCTCCGCCATTTACCAAAGGCCCCCTGATATCCGCTTCGGTCATTGCCGGACATCTATCCATTTGTCGGGCATATCCTTAGGCCAGCCGACAAATCGTTGGAAATCTAGCACAGTACCTTTAAACTCTACGGAGCACGGCAACTGCCATTTTTGGAGAAACCCGGCAGGTGAGCGCAAAAGAACACTTCAATTGGAGCTGGGTGGAGCTGAAGGGTCAGCCCTGCCTGCATGTCGCGCCGAAAGAGTGGGCCGACGGTGCGCGTTGGGCAGCCTTTACTGACGAGTTCGCAAGTTCCTTTTCGGACGGTCGAGTTTTTTATATTGTCGATATCCGGGCAGGCGAAGAAAAAACCGACCTGGACGGTTTCAAGGAAATCATCGCCATTTACAAAAAGCATGGGATCGAGAGCGCCGTTATCGCCGTTATCACCACGGACCAATTCCACGATATGACCGCCACAATGTTTAAACATTTGGCCGATTCCAGAGATTTCGATTTGCAGATTAAGGTTTTCCTCAGCGATGCAACGGCGACCAGCTGGATGGAAGAGTGTATCGGTTCAGGCTCATCCTAGCGTCTCGATTGCTCGCTCGTTCATGCACACATTCCCTGGTGCTCACCGCCTTGTGCACGCATAGGGCCAGATGAGTTTGGTATTTTTCGGCAAGAGCGTGCCGTCCTTGAACATCACCGGGATGTCTGTGAATTTACCGTCCTCAGCCAACGCCTTCACCGATGCACTGTCGTAAGGTGCCGTCGGGCGATAAAGCGCGACCGGGTCCATCCACCAGCCGTCTTTCGGGATGACGACGCTGCGACCCCATGCATAGTGCGGATCGGATGAATACACGGCGACGAAATGAACGGCCGGGCGACGGTGCTTGGACTGTACGTTTTTGTTCATTCCGCTGACACCGGAATTGCCGGTCGGCCCGATATATTCGCCGGCGCGCACGCGCTGACCGATTTTCAGCTCGTCGGGCAATGCATCCAGATGACCATAGGACGTATAAACCCACATGGGCAGCCCGGTATCGGCTGCGCTGTGGCGCAGGACGACCTCTTTGCCGCGGGCCGATTTAACACCTTTGAATTTTGCCACCACCGTGCCGTTAGCGGCGGCCAGCATCGGTGTGCCCCAGGGTACCGGAATATCCAGCCCCCCATGATAGGATTCACGCGTTCTCTTGAAGTCGTAGCTCATGGCCCAGATATCATCGATACCGGGACACCGGGCGCTGTCAGGAAAGCGTGGGCCGAGCCCGGTTGCGATCATTCCGCGTTTGATCGATGGGCCGGCACCGCACGACCGGGGGCGCCCGATCGCACACGCGACATGGTCGCTGATCTGTTTTATGGGAATTTTGTAGGTCAGCGCGCCTTCATCGCGGCTGGCGTCGCGGCCACGAGGACCGCTTTCGGGCCGCCATGTATAGGACTTTTTGTTGTGTCCCTTGTACATAGCGCGCAATTCCCTGATCGTCAGGAACCCATCGCCGTTGGCATCGAGCAGGTCGAAGTTGCCGCGTCGTATCCATTCGTCGCGGCTTATCTTGTTGTCGCCGTTGGCATCAATGTGTGGAAAGTCGTCTGCGGCGCGGCCGATCCTGGAAAAGTCACCCTTGCCTTTGCCTTTTCCTTTACCCTTGGAAAGCGCATCAGACGCATGCCCAAAAACAATGCAGATGGACACCAATGCTAACAGCCATGAACGCGCCAAAATCATGGGTATGATTATACCAAAAAACAGGGATATCAGTCCATTTCATATGCCCGCATATATGGAATATCAAATAAACGAAATCTGCTGTATCCTGCCAGCGACAAGCCATTTCCGCCTGTATTGAGGTGTCGGCGGAGATGGGATGATGCTTTTCAGCCAGGACTCTAAATGCAGAACGATCCATCCCCCATTCGAAAATCCAACCTTATGATTGTCGGCTTTTCGGCAATCATTTTGCTAATGGCGGCTGTTGTGTCCATTGGCCATCAGGGCTTTGGAGTCATAGAAGACCACTACAATAAACAACGTGTCCTTGAGCAGAAAACACGGCTTGTCTATCAGATGCGCGAGGCGGTCCGAAAACGCTCGTTTTCCGTTTCCAGGGTCACCAGCCTTGATGATTACTTTGACCGGGATGATGAACTTCAACGTTACAGAGATGCGGCGCGCGATTTCATTGCTGCACGTGAGCGGCTTCTGGAGCTGGGAGTTGACGACAGGGAACAGGCAAACATCGACGAAGTCACGCGGCTTGTTATCGATATCCAGCCGTTTGTCGATCGTGTCATTGAATATGCGGTCGAGGAAGGAAAGCATGGCAAGGACCTTAATGTCATGATGGCGAATTCCTTTTTAGCTCAGGTAAACGTTCTGGAGGCATTGGACAGCCTTGTTGCGACCCAGGAAAAGCTGCGTCACGACCACCAACACGCCATCACGTCGAACAGGGACAAAATTTACACGGCCATTGTAGCGGTCGTGCTGGGCATCATCATCGCGTCTGTCATCATCGCCATCTTCGTAACCCGACGCGAACACGGTTTGTTCAGCGCCCTGAGTTCCGCGATGATCGAGGCTGACAAGGCGAACCGGGCGAAGTCGCTTTTCCTGGCCAACATGAGCCACGAGTTAAGGACGCCCTTGAATGCCATCATCGGATTTTCCCAATCCTTGCGTGGCGGTTATTTTGGTGAACTGGCGAATGAAAAACACAAGGAATGTATTGACCTGATCGAAGGCTCGGGCGCGCATTTGCTGGAACTGGTGAATGACATTATTGACTTGAGCGAGGTTGAGGTTGGAGACATTAGGCTGGAGAAGGAACGCGTTAACGTTCACGAACTGGTCGATGAATGTATCGAGTTGATTCGACCGCGAGCCGATAAAAAGGGTGTTACCGTATTCAACCGCATCGGCGAGGATGCACCGCCCATCCATGCAGACCAACGGCGTCTGCGCCAGATCTTCCTCAACCTTGGGGTCAACGCCGTGAAATTCACGCCCGGAGACGGTACCGTTACCTTTGCCACATCGGCACAGGTTGATGGCGATTTTGTCGGCTTCACGGTAACCGATACCGGGCTTGGCATGTCCGAGAGCGATGTTGAAAAGGCATTGATGCCGTTTGAGCAGGTCGACAGGGGGAAATTCGGCGAGCATGAGGGAACAGGATTGGGATTGCCGCTAACCCAGCGCCTGGTCAAACTGCATGATGGAAGATTGTCGATCACCAGCAATATCGGAAAAGGAACCACCGTCGAAGTGGCTTTCCCTGTGCTGCACGCTGATAACTGACGTTCAGGCGCCCGACTTTTCCAGTTCTGTCAAAACCGTCCGGGCCATTCGACCCATTCATTCAGGCCGGAATCGTCAAGGCCATTCCGGACAATGTGTCCGTCATCTCTATCTGGCAGCCCAGACGGGAATTCTTTTGAAGATTGACAACCGAATCGAGCCGGTCTTCTTCGTCGTTGGAAAGGGACGGCAGCTTTGCCGCCCAATCATCATCGATAACGACATGACACGTCGCACAGGCCGTTGAGCCATTGCAGGCCCCGGCGATGGGGTAGCCGGAATTCCTGAGGATTTCCATTAGCGACAACCCGTTGTGGGCATCAATGGCCACCGTGTCGCCGGTCGTGTCTGTAACTTTCAAAGTCGGCATCGTCAGTATCCTGTTGTTAATTTTGTAAGCTTTAATCACACCGGTGATCTATCCGTCAATGACAGATAGGAAACCCGTCATCGCCGATCAACCCGAAGCCGTTTTCAAACCCCGATATCGGCTGAAATAGTCATCCCGTAAGTCCACAGCTTTGTTTTTTCGCTTGACCCGAAGGGGAATGGATTGCTATCAGTTCATATGCAAATAAGAGTGATTATTAGTATTATTCTAAATTAAGTCGTTATCTTGTTTGATTTGTTAGATTTTAGTTATATTAGTTTTATAAGGTGTACACAAATGAAGAATTCCTATGTTTCAAGACTGGCAATTTTTTGCGCCATTCTGATTGCCACTGCCATGTCATCGGGCACGGCATCGGCAGCCGGTGAAGTTAATTTATATTCGGAACGCCAGCCGTTCCTGATGGCCCCCCTGCTGGATGCCTTTAGCAAGGAAACCGGCATCAAGGTCAATATGGTCTACATCAAGAAAGGCATGCTCGAGCGGCTGAAGGCGGAAGGCATGAATAGCCCCGCCGACATGGTGCTGACGGCAGACATCGGCAACCTGAACAATCTGGTCACAGCCGGGTTGATGCAGCCAACCCGTTCGGACAAATTGAGCGCCAACATTCCCGCCAACCTGCGCCATCCCGATGGCCTGTGGTACGGACTGACGACGCGCGCACGCATCATTTATGCACACAAGGACAGGGTCAAACCGGGCGAGGTCACACGCTATGAAGACCTGGCGGCACCCCACATGAAGGGCCGCGTCTGCACGCGTTCGGGCAAGCACGTCTACAACGTTTCACTGCTGGCATCGATCATCGACGCCAAGGGCGAAGCAAAAGCCACCGAATGGGCGAAAGGCGTCAAAGCCAATCTGGCACGCAAGCCCCAGGGCAATGACCGGGCCCAGGTGAAGGCCGTCTTTCAGGGTGAATGCGATGTCGCCATCGGCAATACCTATTACATGGGCAAGATGCAGACCAACGAGAAAAAGCCCGAACAAAAACAATGGGCAGCAGCCGTCAACCTGATCTTCCCGAATCAGTCCGATCGGGGTGCCCACGTCAACGTTAGCGGAGCCGCTGTGACGAAAAGCGCCAAGAACAAGGACAACGCCATCCGACTGGTCGAATTCCTGACCAGCGATGCGGCACAGAAAATCTATGCCGAAGGGAACTTCGAATATCCCGTCAAAAAGGGCGTCGCCCTGCATCCGCTGGTCGCTTCGTGGGGAACGTTTAAGTCCGACAAGGCAATGCTGTCGAACGTGGCGGCACAAAGGAAGCTGGCAACCCGAATCATGGACAGGGTCCGGTTCGATAACTAGGCTTTGACCAATCAGGGGGGCCGGACGGGTCTGCGCCCCCCTTCTCGCTTGCTGGGACACGGGACAATATGACGGCGACAACGACAGCCAAAATGGCCGACGGCGCAAACAGGGTCTCGCTGTCCTGGTTCAACGGATGGACCATTGGCACCGTTCTCGTCGCCATGATCGCGGTGCTGCCGATTGCCGCCGTCGTTTATATCAGCATGACCCCCAGCGATGATATCTGGCAGCATTTGGTCGATACTGTGCTGGGGCTGTATATCAGCACCACCCTGTATCTGATGATCGGGGTCGGCCTTGGAACCCTTGTTATCGGCGTCAGCACGGCATGGCTGGTCAGCATGTGCCGGTTTCCGGGAAAACGCATTTTCGAATGGGCCCTGCTGCTGCCGATGGCCATGCCAGCCTATGTGATCGCCTATCTGTATACCGACATTCTGGAATACGCCGGGCCGGTGCAGGCGATGTTGCGCGACATCTTTGGCTGGACGACCAAGCGGGAATACTGGTTCCCCGAAATCCGTTCGCTGGGCGGGGCAATTTCGATGCTGACCCTGGTGCTGTACCCTTATGTCTATCTGCTGTCCCGCGCCGCGTTTATGGAGCAGTCGGTCTGCGTTCTGGAAGCCAGCCGGGTGCTCGGCCGTGGACCGGTGCGCAGTTTTTTCAGTGTCGCCCTGCCGCTGGCGCGACCATCCATCATCATCGGCATATCGCTGGTGCTGATGGAAACCCTGAATGATTTTGGCACCGTCGACTTTTTCGCCGTCAGCACGTTCACACTGGGCATTTACGATGTCTGGCTGAACATGAACAACGTCGCAGGCGCGGCACAACTGGCCCTGGTTTTGCTTGCCTTCGTCAGCGTGCTGGTGCTTTCCGAACGGTTCGCCAGACGCAAGAAAAAATTCCACCACACGACGACCACCTACCGGGCCCTGCCCGGATACCTGTTGCAAGGCCGCGCCAAAACCCTGGCGATACTGGCCTGTGCCCTGCCGGTGCTTTTCGGCTTCGTTTTGCCGGCCGGTGTTTTGGCCAGCTATTCCGTTATTCATTTCGACGTGGCGATGAACACCGATTTCCTCGACCATGCTTTCAACAGCCTTATGCTGTCGTCGCTCGCCGCCGGGTTGGCCGTCGCCATCGGCATTTTCATGGCCTATGGTGTGCGCTTGCGCAACGAACGCCTGCTCAAGGTGATGGTCCGTCTGGCCAGCCTGGGCTATGCCATTCCCGGCGCAGTACTGGCGGTCGGCGTGCTGGTAACGCTGGGCACGATCGACAATGGCATTGATGGTTTCATGCGCCAGACATTCAACATTTCAACCGGCCTGTTGCTAAGCGGCACCATTGCCGCGGTGACATTCGGCTATCTGGTGCGATTCCTGGCGCTGTCGTTCGGCAGCATCGAGGCCAGTCTGGGCAAGATCACCCCAAGCATGGACGGGGCGGCGCGCAGCCTTGGTCACGGGGCATTCAGCACTTTGCAAAAAGTTCACCTGCCGATGATCCGTGGCGCCATCCTGACCGCGTCGATGATGGTGTTTGTCGACTGCATGAAGGAACTGCCGTTAACGGTTATTCTGCGACCCTTCAATTTTCATACACTGGCAACCTTCGTTCACCAGTATGCTTCAGACGAACAGTTGGGCGAGGCGTCGCTGGCGGCGTTATCGATTGTCGGCTTCGGCATCTTGCCGGTTATCATTTTGAGTCTGGCGATTTCCCGGTCACGGCCCGGACACGAACAAGGGGATGAGGCCTAAATGAAAGGGCTCCACATACAAGGACTTAGCCATTCCTATGGCGACAACAAGGTCCTGGACAATGCCGGACTGATTGTTCCGGCAGGCGAGCTGGTCTGTATGCTTGGGCCATCGGGCTGTGGCAAATCGACACTGTTGCGACTCGCCGCCGGGTTGGAAAAAGTCCAACACGGCAAGATTATCATTGATGACGTCACCGTCGGCAGCGCCGATGTCCATCTGCCGCCAGAAAAACGGCACATCGGCCTGATGTTTCAGGACTACGCCCTGTTTCCGCATCTGAACGTCATCGACAATGTGACATTCGGGCTGCTGGATATGGCACCTGACAAGGCGCGATTACTAGCCATGGATATGCTGACCCAAGTCGGCATGGCCGCACAATCGGATAAATTTCCGCACATGCTGTCGGGCGGCCAGCAACAGCGAGTCGCACTGGCGCGCGCACTGGCCCCGGAGCCGAAACTGCTGCTGCTCGACGAGCCGTTTTCAGGCCTCGACACCAACCTGCGCGAGACCATCCGCGAGGAAACCCTGAGCGTGTTGAAAAACAGTGGCGTCGCCACCCTGATGGTTACCCACGACCCGGAAGAAGCCATGTTCATGGCTGACAGGATCAAGATCATCGGCGCCAACGGTCACATCCTGCAGGCCGGGCGACCGCATGAAATTTACTATCATCCGACTCATGAATTCGTCGCCAGACTGTTCGGCATGATGAACCGCTTCGAAGGCGTCGCAGCGGACGGTCAGGTCGAAACCCCATTGGGCGCGGTCGCCACCGATCTGGCCGACGGTACGCCTGCCGAGGTTCTGATCCGCCCGGAAGGAGTGATTCTGGGAACCAGTGACAATAATCAGGGAACCACAGTCGAGGTGACGTCGAGCCACCTGATGGGGCATGACAACATCGTCCGTGTTCGACTTGGCAATGGCGAAGGCGAAGATTTGCACGTCCGGGTTCACCATACATTCGAGGCCGAACTGAAGGAGAGTTTTTCGTGTCGTCTCGACCACGAATACGCCTTCGTCTTTCCTCTGGATGCAGAATCCGAGTATACCAATACGGAGCTGATGGACGCGCCCACGAGTGAAGAAATATCGGCGGCGGGCGAATGATGAGGGCCGCGAAACACCCGCATATGATCAGCATGAGGTTCGCGAACCGGACCCGCTTATCGAGGAGACAGTAAGATGGTGGAGCTTTCAGAAGACTTTAAACTTCAATACGAGGCGCTGGATTCAGATCACCAGAAGCTCGTTGAAATGGTCAATGAAATTTCCGGGATGCTGGATGAAGGCTGTGCTGAGGACTGCAAAGCCAAGGTCGTCGAATTCATCAACTTCACCAAGGCCCATTTCGCCCGCGAAGAACAGTTGCTTACCAAATCCGGTTATCCCAACGTCGAAAATCACAGCCGGCATCACAAGGCGCTGGACAAGAAAATGGACCATCTTCTGGAATTTGCCAGCATGGTGACAGTCAATGAATTGGCGTGTGACAGTCTGAAAAAAGAACTGGTGTTCTTTGTTATGGACGACGTCATCAGCTCCGACCTGGACTTCAAATCGTTTCTGGAAAATATCCCGTCCTGACGACGAGGCCAGGGCTATGGGGTGGGCAGCTTCTGATCAGATTCAAGAATAAGCCGCTCAACGGTTTCCCCGCCGATAATGTGGCGGTCGATGATTTCATCGACGTCCTCGCGACTGTTGAAATGATACCAGACGGCTTGGGGATAAATCACCAACACCGGTCCCAGCTCGCAGCGGTTCAGGCAGCCTGCCTTGTTGATGCGAATGGCCTTTAGTTTCAGCTCCTTGGAGCGGACTTTCATATATTGGTGCAGATCGACCGAGCCGCGCGCCGAACACGAGCCGCGCGGATGGTCAGGCTCGCGTTCATTGATACAGCAAAAAACATGAACGTCGTAAACCAGCTTGTTGTCCGTCTTGTTATCCGTTTCGGGTGTCGTCATCGCTTCGTTCCATCGCTGATAATTTCTCGATTAAATGTCATTATAGTGAAACATGATGAACACAGATAATAAATGGCAATTCTGGGTCGATCGCGGCGGCACCTTTACCGATGTCGTTGCCCGACGACCCGACGGCGTGCTGCTGACCCACAAGGTGCTGTCGGAAAACCCGGAACGCTATAACGACGCGGCCATACAGGGCATTCGGGAAATCCTTGGGCTGGACGATACCGCCCCCCTGCCGACCGATGACATTGATGTCATCAAGATGGGCACCACCGTTGCCACCAATGCGCTGCTGGAACGCACCGGGGATCGCACGGTGCTGGTGATTACCGAAGGCTTTAGCGATGCCCTGCGTATCGGCTATCAAAGCCGCCCCGATATCTTTGCCTTGAAAATCGAATTGCCAGAGCTTCTGTATGAGCAGGTGGTGACGGCGAAGGAGCGCATCGGCGCCCACGGCGATGTCATTTGCCCGTTGGACAAGGAAGCACTACGAGCCGACCTGCAAGCCGCCTTCGATGCCGGTATTCGATCCTGTGCCATCGTCCTGATGCACGGCTATCGGTTCACGGACCATGAACGCACCGCCGCTGACATCGCGCGCGAGATTGGCTTTACACAAGTCAGCGTCTCGCACCGGGTCAGCCCCTTGATGCGGCTGGTCGGGCGCGGCGACACCACCGTCGTCGATGCCTACCTGTCGCCAATCCTGAGGCGCTATGTCGATCAGGTGGCGGCCCAGACCGGCGATGCGAGGCTGATGTTCATGAAATCGGACGGTGGCCTGACCGACGCCCGGCGCTTCGAAGGCAAAGACGCTATCCTGTCGGGTCCGGCGGGCGGCATCGTTGCGTGTGCCGGAACCGGGCTATCGGCCGGGTTCGACAAGGTCATCGGCTTCGACATGGGCGGCACGTCCACCGACGTTTGTCATTTCGCCGGAGAATTTGAGCGCAGTTTCGAGACCGAGGTCGCCGGGGTTCGCATGCGGGTGCCGATGATGAACATCCACACCGTTGCCGCCGGGGGCGGTTCGATCCTGACCTTTGCCCATGGCCGCTTTCAGGTTGGCCCGCAATCGGCCGGGGCGAACCCGGGGCCTGCGGCATATCGTCGGGGTGGCCCGTTGACGGTGACCGACTGCAACATTCAGTTGGGCAAGTTACAGCCCGAGCTTTTCCCCAAGGTCTTCGGGCCGGGCGGTGATCAGGGGCTCGACGCCGATATCGTCAACACCAAGTTTCAGGCGCTGGCCGCCAAGGTTCGCGATCAACTGGGCTGGGACATGACCCCGATGGAGGTGGCTCAAGGGTTCCTGAAAGTCGCCATCGAGAACATGGCGTCGGCCTGTAAACGAATTTCCGTGCAGCGCGGCTATGACGTGACGTCTTATGCCCTGAACTGCTTTGGCGGCGCCGGGGGGCAACACGCCTGTCTGGTCGCCGATGCGCTGGGCATGAGCCGGGTGCTGGTTCATCCCTATGCCGGCGTGCTGTCGGCCTACGGTATGGGGCTGGCCGATGTAACGACCCTGAAGGACCGATCATTCGAAGAAGCACTCAACGACGCGGCGGTGGCGCGCATTGATGAACTGCTCACCCAGATGACAGCGGATGGCACCGACGAGCTGCTGGCCCAGGGAATCCCCACAGCCCGGATATCGGCCCGCCACAAGGTGCGCGTTAAATATCAGGGAACGGACACCGCACTGGTCGTCGATTTTGGCGACACGGCTGACATCACAGCGCGCTTCGAAGCGGCCCACCGCCAGCAATTTGGATTCCTGATGCAGGGTGCACCGCTGATTGTCGCCGCCGTTCAGGTTGAAGTCATTGGCGCATCCGGGGAAGCGGGTATCGAGGAGGCGGCCCGTGTTCGCGAAGAATCTGAAGAACCGCTTAAGGCCATCAAGATCATCGAGACCTATATGGCCGATGTCTGTCATGCGACGCCGTTCTATGACCGCGAGCAAATGGCGGCGGGTGATGTGGTCAGCGGACCGGCGGTGATCATGGAGAGGGTCTCGACCATTGTCGTCGAGCCCGGATGGCAGGCGACCCTGGCTGCGAAGAACCATATTCTGATTGAGCGGGTGGTCCCCCTGCCCGGCCGGGTCGAAATCGGGTCTGGCGTCGACCCGATCATGCTCGAAGTGTTCAACAATTTGTTCATGTCTGTTGCCGAACAAATGGGCGTGACGCTTCGCAACACCGCCTATTCGGCCAACATCAAAGAACGGCTGGATTTTTCCTGCGCCCTTTTCGATCCCGATGGTGGACTGGTCGCCAACGCCCCGCATGTGCCGGTGCATCTGGGATCCATGGGGACCAGCGTGCGCGCCATCATCGCCAAGCGCGAGGGCACCATGGCCCATGGCGATGTTTATATGCTGAACAACCCATACGACGGCGGCACCCACCTGCCCGACATCACGTTGATTACGCCGGTTTTCGATGCCACCGGTAACGAGGTTATCTTTTTTGTCGCCTGCCGCGCCCATCACGCCGATATCGGCGGCATCACGCCGGGATCAATGCCGCCCCACAGCACCAGCATCGTTGAGGAAGGCGTGCTGATCGATAATTTCCATCTTGTCAAAGACGGTGTGTTTATGGATACCGAATGCCGGGCCTTGTTCGCTGCTGGCGAGCATCCCAGCCGCAATATTGATCAGAACATTCTGGATTTAAAGGCGCAGGTCGCGGCCAATGAAAAGGGCGTGCGCGAGCTCCTCAGTATGGTCGACCAGTTCGGGCTGGACACCGTTCACGCCTATATGGGTTATGTGCAGAAGAACGCCGAAGAACAGGTGCGGTCCGTCATCGATGTGTTGTCCGATGGCGAATTCAGCGTCACATCTGATGATGGCAGCACGATCCGGGTCGCCATTCGCATCGACCGGCAGGCGCGCGGCGCGACCATCGACTTCACCGGCACCAGCGCCCAGCAGGCGAGCAACTTCAACGCGCCCCGCGCCGTTACCCACGCCGCCGTGCTGTATGTGTTCAGGACTCTGGTCGATTCCGACATCCCCATGAACGAAGGCTGCACCATCCCCCTGCAAATCATCACGCCCGATGGATCGATGCTGAACCCGGTGTTCCCGGCCGCCGTCGTCGCAGGTAACGTCGAGGTTAGCCAGTGCGTCACCGATTGCCTGTACGGGGCCCTGGGCGTGATGGCGTCGGCGCAGGGAACGATGAACAATTTCACTTTCGGCAACGACACCCATCAGCATTACGAGACCATCTGTGGTGGGGCCGGGGCCGGTGACGGTTTTAACGGGGCCAGTGCGGTCCACACCCACATGACCAATTCCCGACTGACCGACCCGGAAATACTGGAGTGGCGATTCCCGGTCATTTTGGAAGAGTTCTCCATCCGGCGGGGTTCGGGCGGCGATGGCGACTGGCATGGCGGCGACGGCTGCATGCGGCGCATTCGGTTCATGGAGCCGATGGAAGCGGCGATTCTGGCCAATCACCACAGCACCCGCCCGTTCGGCCTGAACGGCGGCGGGCCCGGGGCTGCGGGTCGGGCGTGGGTGGAGCGAAAATCCGGCGAGATCCTGTCGCTGACGGCAACAGATTGCGCCGATGTCGATGTCGGCGATGTTTTCGTCGTCGAGACGCCGGGCGGTGGCGGCTTCGGGCAGACCGGCCAAAAAACCGACGAGTCTATGGAGTAATGCGGAATCGGCGCAACAAAACTGGGAACTTTTTGTAGTGATTCTATGGCCTTATCCAAGGCGATGAAATTCATCGTCACATTTGATTGATACGGCGGGAAAAAGCCAGTAATCATGATCGCCCTGAAATCAACAACGATGACCCATTAGCACCATGATTGACCTTGAAACGATCCGCGCCCAGCAGGGCAATGTACTGACCGACGCGACGATAACCGAACTGCCGAACCACTATCACGGCAAGGTTCGAGACACCTATCGCTTGGACGATGGCCGCATGATCATCGTCGCGACTGACCGGCAAAGCGCCTTTGATGTCAATCTGGCCGCCGTGCCGTTCAAGGGACAGGTGCTGACGCAAACCGCGCGCTTCTGGTTCGAGGCGACCGCCGATATTTGCCCCAACCACGTCATCGAATATCCGGACCCCAATGTGGTGGTCTGTAAAAGCCTCGATATGCTGCCCGTTGAAATGGTGGTCCGCGATTACATGACCGGGTCGACCAACACCTCGATCTGGCCCATGTATGACAGTGGCGAGCGCGAAATGTACGGCATCACCTTCCCCGATGGCCTTGCCAAGAACCAGAAACTTCCCGAAACCATCCTGACGCCGACGACGAAAGCCGAACAGGGCGAACACGACGCCCCGATTACGCCTTCCGAAATCGTTTCGACCGGCCTGCTGAGCCAAGAGCGCTGGGACGAGCTGGCGGAGAAATCGCTGGCGGTATTTGCGCGCGGACGTGAACTGGCAGCCGATCGCGGCCTGATCCTGGTCGACACCAAATTCGAGTTTGGCCTTGATGAAAACGGCAATGTTTGTCTGGCCGACGAAATCCTGACACCCGACAGCAGCCGCTTCTGGCTGGCCGACAGTTACGCCGAGAAACTGGCGGCGGGCGACAACCCCGATGGGCTGGACAAGGAGTTCCTGCGCCTGTGGGTCAGCGAACGCTGCGATCCGTATAAAGACCCGATTCCGGAAATTGACGCCGACACCCTGGCCGAATTCAGCCAGCGCTATATCCGGCTCTATGAAACGGTTACCGGCAACAGCTTTTCCGCCGATGCACCGGACCAGCCAGTGATTGAGCGCATCCGCGGTAATCTTTCCGACTACATGTAACTTTCCCGTCGCCGGGCGGGGCTTACATCTTGTGGTGTTTCATTGATCCCGATGAATGGTCCATACCGCCGTTTGAGTCATATCCGCGCAGTTTGTTGTAATGCGCGATCTGTTCGGGCTTCAGGATATCGGGCGTTTCCAGATGCGTCGATAAATGGACATAGCGCAGGTCACGCCGCACCCGCGATATCTTGTCCAGCACGGATGCCAGCCACGCGGCCTCTACATTGCCTTTGGCGAAGGCCCCGTTCAGGGTCGCCTCCAAATCAATCAGTTGCGTACCCAACACCATGGCGCGTTCTTTCATGCCCACGAATAAACTGCTGACTTGCGCTATTTGCTCTGGTGTCAGGCCGATCTTGTCTTTCAACTCCAGCAGATGGGACGGGCCAGGAACGCCGTTCAGTTCGGCCGCCTTGGCCAACCCCCAGCCGCGCCCGTTGGTCAGGTCATCGACATCCTTCGCCGACAGGGTCTTGATGACTCGCTTGTGCTCGCCCGCATAGGGCGATGCCTTGGTTTCGGCCGCCTCGGCGGCCTGTGCCGTCATCAGCAACAAGCCGCTTAAAATGAACGTCATCGCGCGCATGGGAATCCTCCACTGTCTTAAAGAAACAGAATGCTGATGCTTTTGTAGAAGAAATTTCACATCCCGTCTAGACTGTGGCCTATGGAAATGCCCACACCCGATGCCGGAACCCTTGCCCGGCGCAATGAAATCATTGCCGCGCTTAAGCGCATTCTGCCTGCCGATAATGTACTCAGCGACGACGTTGAAATGCGCGTCTATGAAAGCGACGGACTGACGGCGTATCAACAAATGCCGATGGTCGTGGCGTTACCCGAAACCACCGAACAGGTCTCGGCCCTGCTGGCCTATTGCCACGCCAACGACATCAAGGTGGTGCCGCGCGGTGCCGGAACCTCGTTGTCGGGCGGTGCCCTGCCGCTGGCCGATGCCGTCCTGCTGGCGATGGGAAAATTCAACAAAATTCAGGAAATTGATTTTGACAATCGCACCGTGGTGACCCAGCCCGGCGTCACCAACAAGGCAATTACCGAGGCCGTCGAACACCGGGATTTCTATTACGCACCCGACCCGTCGAGCCGCATCGCGTGTTCCATCGGCGGCAACATTGCCGAGAATTCCGGTGGCATGCATTGCCTGAAATACGGACTGACGGCGAACAACGTTCTGGGCGTCGAGATGGTGATGATTGACGGTGATGTCGTACGCATCGGCGGCAAGCATCTGGACGCCGACGGCTATGACCTGTTGGGCATCCTGACCGGGTCGGAAGGGATGCTGGGAGTCATTACCGAAATTACCGTGCGCATCCTGCGCAACCCGGCATCGGCCCGCGCCATGCTGTTGGGATTCCCGAGTGTCGAGGCTGGCGGAGAATGCGTCGCTGCCATCATCGCCGCCGGTATTATTCCGGGCGGCATGGAAATGATGGACAAGCTGGCCATCGAGGCGATGCAGGGGTTCGTTGATTCCGGCTATCCGCTGGATGTCGAATCATTGCTGGTGGTTGAACTGGACGGACCCGAAGTCGAGGTCGACCACCTGATCGAACAGGTATCGAACATCGCCACCGGGCTGGGCGCAACCCATATCCGGGCCAGCGAATCTGATGCCGAGCGCCAGCAATTCTGGCAGGGCCGGATGTCGGCATTCCCGTCGGTCGGGCGTATCTCGCCGGATTATTACTGCATGGATGGCACCATCCCACGCCACAAGCTGCCCATTGTGCTGAACCGCATGAACGAGTTGTCTGAACAATTCGGGCTGCGCGTCGCCAACGTTTTCCATGCGGGTGACGGCAATCTGCATCCGTTGATTCTGTATGATGCCAATATTCCGGGCGAACTGGACAAGGCTGAAGAATTCGGCTCGGAAATTCTGAAACTGTGTGTCGAGGTCGGCGGCGTGCTGACCGGCGAACATGGCGTCGGTGTCGAAAAACGCGACCTGATGGGCGAAATGTTCACCGAAGATGACTTAAAGCAACAGCAGCGGGTAAAATGCGCGTTTGATCCCGGCCATCTGTTGAATCCCGGCAAGGTCTATCCGACCCTGCATCGCTGCGTCGAATTGGGCCGCATGCACGTCCACAACGGCGAACTGCCGTTCCCGGATATTCCGCGCCTATAAGAGCGGCGCGGAAGTTTTTTGCCCCTCAATCGCCGGGCGGGGCTCCTCGCCCCTTGGCTTTCGCCGAACAGTCGGCGGCCCGCAGGGCGATAACACAAGAGGCCGCGCAGCGCGCAAATAATAAGCTAGACTATTCCAGAGGAATAGATAGTGAACCCACCAAGGCCAATCGAGAACAGCCCCATCACCATCGTCAGCGACGTATAGGCCCATGTCATGTTGTTCGCCGTATACCGCAAGGGCACGGCGATGATAACGCTCAACACCGCCATACCAACGATAGACCCCAGCCCAAACAGGCCGATGTAAGCAAAGCCGGTCATCGGTTCGCCGACCGTCCCGACGGTCAGCAGCACCAGTGCAGCCGACCCGGCCAGTCCATGCATCATGCCGACAAACAGCGCCCGAAAGGACATGGCGCGCGGATGCTCGTGACGGTGCTGGGCATCGCCATGGCGGCGCTGGCCTTTATGGGAATGGGCATGGATATGGACATCGCCGTCGGTATGTTTGTGGGTATGAAAATGAATGCGGTCGCGCACGAGCCGACGGATAAAATCACCGCCCAACAACACCAACATCACCCCGACGGCAACTTCCAGCCAGCCCGCAATGGTATCAGACACCATGTTGCCCGACATCATTACCAGTCCGGCAAAGACAAACAGGGTCAGCGTATGACCCAGACCCCACATGATGCCAACGGGAATGGCTTCAGACAGCGTTCGCGTAGGACTGCTGAGCGTCGCAACGGCGGCAACGTGGTCGGCTTCCAGCGCATGACGCAGCCCGATTGCAAAACCCAATAGCAAAATCGTGGTCATTTTGTTGGTTTTAATCCTCTGGAAGCCAAGCGTAAATTTGTTGGTTCTATTTCTCTGGAAGCCCCGTATGAAAAGGCAAATTATTGGAAGCCCGGATCGTAGCCCCTTCGATACCACACCTGTCCACGACATCCAACAGGCGGCTTCACCCCAATGTGGGCAATTGGAAACTTCTTCTGTACCATGCGGCGGATGACCAGCAATCCCTACGCAACCGGCCTGTCGCTGATGGCCGACAATCGTTTTGCCGAAGCGGAGCCCTGTTTCGCCGAACAGTTGGCAAATGGTCCGGCTGACGACGATGGCATCCGGCTGTATTATCTGTCGCTGCTGTATCAAGGCAAGCACCGGACGGTCATCGAACATGTTTGCGGGCAAATCGATATTGAACAGAGCACGCGGGTCCTGCACGACCTGATGATGCGCTCCATCCTGGCCGGACAGAGAAATTTCATCGACGGCCTGCACACGGCGACCAGCGAGGACGACCCACGAACCCGGGCCATCACGTGTTACTGGAAAGGGTGTCTGGCGCATCTCGACAATCACAAACTGAATATCGACACCTATTTCGAGGACGCCCGCGCCCAGGCATTTAAATGCGACGGTCTGGCCATGGATGATGCCGCCCGGGAATCGATTCTTGCCGCGGGCAACGTCTCGCTACAGGATTTTCAGAAAATCGTCCGCGAGGGCACCGATACGGCAACGGATATCCGCACCATCGTCAAGCCCGGCGACGACGTCGCCAACGAACACGACTTCGTCTTTTTCATGTCGGCCGACGGCGGCTACACCGACACCTACGCCGAAGAGGCCCTTGGAGCCATTGCGCGCGCCGGGGCAAACAGTACCACCCCATATGCCTGCCATCTGCACCTGATCGGGGCCGATGACGCAGCCATCGAACGCGTCCGTGACCTGGCGTCACGCACACCGGGCGTTATCCTGACCGTCACGTCGGAGCCAGATCCGCCCACAGATGCGGCCTTCAACCGCTATACCTATTACGCCTGCAACCGGTTTATTCAGGCCGCCGAAATCATCAAGCGCCACGACAGGGATTTGCTGATTATCGATATCGACGACTTCATCAAGGACAACGTTGGCGACATGACAACGGCGGCCCGCAATTATGACGTCTGCTTCTTTCAGAACCCCAGCCCGACCCCGCAAGTGGTATGCAGTGCAGCAGCCGTCTACGTCACCAACAACGCTCAGGGTCGGTCTTTCCTTGACGGGATGTCCCGATATATCGCCAAACGCCTGGCCGAAGGTGGGCGCTGGATGCTGGACCAGGCCGCGCTGTATTGCGCCCTTAAAGTCCTGGGACGGCCCGAAGGCCCGATCGGTTTTGGCGACTTCTCGCAGATTCTCGAGGCCAGCCTGCGCGATTATCTGACGGAGTCTGACAAAACCGACGCCAAAAATAATCGTAATGCCGGACGTTTTGGCTAGGATCAGGACCCATGAAACAAGACTGGCTTTCCCCGTTCGACAAAATCGTCGTCATTTCCCCGCAACAATTCCTGTACGCAGAAGCCTGAGCAATGAAAGTTGATGATTTTGATTTCGACCTGCCGGTCGATGCCATTGCCCAACGGCCCGCAGCCCCGCGCGACAGCGCACGCCTGCTGGTGGTTGATAATTTGGCCGACCACCGGATGGGCGACCTGCCGGACTTTCTTAAAGACGGCGACATTCTGGTGTGCAACGACACCCGCGTTATTCCGGCGCGTCTGAAGGGCAAGCGTGGCAAGGCCGGGGGTGTGGGCGGGGCGATGGCTAACATTGAGGTGACCCTGCACAAGCGTTTGTCAGATAACAGCTGGGATGCCTTTGCGCGCCCGGCAAAAAAACTGAAGCCCGGCGATGTCATCATCTTCGCCACGGATTTTCAGGCCACATGTTCAGACAAGGGCGACGGCGGCGAGGTCACCCTTGATTTCAACAAGGCGGGTGCCGACCTGATGACGGCTCTGGACGCCCATGGCGGCATGCCATTACCGCCTTATATCAAGCGTGAAGGTCTGGCCGATAAAAAAGACCGCGACGATTATCAGACCCTGTTCGCCGCCAAAGATGGCGCCGTCGCCGCCCCGACAGCAGGGCTGCACTTTACACCTGAATTGCTGAGCGCAATCGAGGCCGGCGGCATCAAGCGGGTCACCGTCACCCTGCATGTGGGGGCCGGAACCTTCCTGCCGGTGCGTGTCGACGATACCGACGACCATGTGATGCATGCCGAATGGGGCGAAATTAACGCGGCCACGGCCAACGCCATCAACGACGCAAAAGCGGCGGGCGGGCGCGTCGTTTGCATCGGCACCACGTCGTTGAGAATTCTGGAATCAGCGACAGACGATGACGGCACCGTGCATCCGTTCAGCGGCGATACCGATATTTTCATCACGCCGGGATACCGCTTTCGCATCACCGATGCGCTGCTAACGAACTTTCATCTGCCGCGGTCGACCCTGTTTATGCTGGTCGCGGCATTTACCGGACTGGAGAAAATGAAAAAGGCCTACGCTACGGCAATCGAAAGAGGTTACCGTTTCTATTCCTATGGCGATGGATGCCTGCTTGAAAAGGAGCCTTAAGACGTGAAGTTTGACGTTTCAACGACGGATGGAAAAGCGCGCCGCGGACGCGTCACGACGGCCCACGGCAGTTTCGAGACTCCGGCCTTTATGCCGGTCGGAACGGCCGCCACGGTCAAGGGCATGATGCCGGGTTCCGTCAGCGATACCGGAGCCGAGATTCTTCTGGGCAACACCTATCACCTGATGCTGCGCCCCGGTGCCGAGCGCATCGAACGGCTGGGTGGGCTGCACAAATTCATGAACTGGCCGGGACCAATCCTGACCGATTCCGGCGGCTTTCAAGTGATGAGCCTTAACGATCTTCGCAAGATGACGGAAAAAGGCGTCACCTTCCGCTCCCACGTCGACGGAGCGATGGTCGAATTGACGCCGGAGAAATCCATGGATATCCAGCGCATGCTGGATGCCGACATCACCATGGCGTTCGATGAATGCACGCCGTTTCCGGCGACGCCTGAACAGGCGGCAGAATCCATGCGCCTGTCCATGCGCTGGGCGGAACGCTCGAAAGAAGCGTTTTCCGAACGCCCCGGATACGGCCTGTTCGGCATCGTTCAAGGCGGCGTCTATCCGGACCTGCGCGAGGAATCGGTCGAGGCTTTGAAAAACATCGGTTTCGATGGTTACGCCATCGGCGGGCTGGCCGTCGGCGAAGGTCAGGAAGCGATGCTCGAGGTTCTGGATTACACCGCCCCGATGTTGCCGGGTGATCGCCCGCGATACCTGATGGGGGTCGGCAAGCCCGATGATCTGGTTGGCGCGGTGCTGCGCGGTATCGACATGTTTGATTGCGTGCTGCCGACACGGTCCGGGCGCACGTCCCAGGCCTTTACCCGGCGCGGGCCGTTGAACCTGCGCAACGCGCGTCATCGCGACGACAATCGCCCGATGGATGCGGACTGTGCTTGCCCGGCATGCACCGGGTTTTCCCGCGCCTATCTGCACCACCTGATCAAATGCGAAGAGATTCTGGGGGCCATGCTTTTGACCTGGCACAATCTGCACTATTATCAGGACCTGATGCGGGGCATGCGCGACGCCATCGCTGAAGGTGCGCTTAACGCCTTCGCCACAGAATTTGCCGAGACACAGGCGCTGGGCGATATTGAGGAGCTATAAATGTCGGACAACGTTTACGAAAATCTGAGCCAGCTTGGCGGCGACGGGGCCATTCCCGCCTCGCCCGACGAGGCGACACTGGAATCCGTAGTCAATCCGCAAGGCAAGGTCGACTATATGATCCGCTTTGCGTGCCCTGAATTCACGTCGATATGCCCGGTCACAGGACAGCCCGACTTTGCCCATCTGGTCATCGATTATGTGCCCGGTGACACCATTGTCGAAAGCAAGTCGCTGAAACTGTATCTGACGGCGTTTCGCAATCACGGGGCCTTTCACGAAGACTGCACCATCGCCATCGCCACAAAAATTATCGATGCGGCGAAACCGAAGTGGCTGCGCATCGGCGGGTACTGGTATCCGCGCGGCGGCATTCCCATTGATGTCTTTTACCAGACCGGCGAGGCACCCGATGGCGTCTGGATTCCCGACCAGGGCGTCGAGTCTTACCGGGGGCGCGGATAAGAAGGCGACTATTCGAAGAATGGAGTGATTCGTGATTGAATTCCCAAGAAACCTAGCAGAAGCCGTAGTTGGCCGATGGAATAATTTGGTGGCAGGAGATTACGTCACCCCACCCTGCCCACCTGTGGACCTTCTAAATGAATTACTCGAAACGGCATACATTGTTGCCAGTGCGCCAGAAGAAACCAGATACCCCCAATTCAATTTGTTAGCGCTTTCTAAAAATGAAGATGGAGATTATACCGACGAATTCATTCAGAAATGGCCTTTCGATAAACCTCGCTCACTTTCCATCGCCGAATTGAGGCGCTTAGCCCCGGCTGTAGACGTTAAAAAATCCGGCATTTGGGTCGAATGGGGAAAAGATGGCTGGAAAATTATAGGCTTAATCGACCTTGGAACTTCCTGGTTTCGCGCCCGAATAGGACTTGAATATTCATACAAACATCCATCATGCCTTTTCATTCAAGTTGATGGCCCTGGTCGGATGCGAGTCCATCAAGGAGCCTTCCTTGTAGCCATGCTCATAGATGGTCGAATCGAAAGGCTTGAGGGTATTGATTTAGATATATCACTGCATCCACCTATTAATTCTGGTTTGAAATTCTTGTCGGAGAATCTGGTTCTTCCTGCATCAGAACCGATGAGAGATTTTGATAGTTTTGCTTTTACGGCCATGTACAACACATATTCAGGTATTTCGAATTCTATCAGGCTAGAAGGGCATGGTGGCTCAATCATTGTAGTTCCTGCAGGTGAACAACGGCCTGTAGATGGACTAAAAATAAAATATCCCCTAAACTCTTCCTGCTTAAAATTGGCATTCATTGAATTTATGAATGCACGCACAGAACACACTGATCTTGTTGTGCAACATGAATCTGGAAAGCATGTGCCAAAGGAACAGTTGTCACAATTCGCATTTTCTGTTCGTGAAACCCTCACAGAACTAGTAGAGGCATCACGATTTGTAGCTCGGCTTGCGGGATGTGATGGTGCAATTGTTATTTCGGAGGATCTTGTAGTTCTTGGCTTTGGTGCTGAAATCACATCGAATTTCAACACCAAGACAAAAATTGTGGAGCACCTAGGGTTCGGCAAAAGTAATTTTCCACCTCTTGATATTGAGCGGTTTGGAATGCGGCATAGGTCAGCAGCAAAACTTGTGAGTCAACAATCAGACTATTGTGTCCTTGTTATTTCTCAGGATGGCCCTATCAGTACAATTTGGTCAGAAGATGGAAAAATAAACGTAAAAAAGAACTTCTATCTTGTTAATCTTAATTTGCCATGGACATAGGGGCGGCATCCCCATTGATGTTTTTTATCAAACCGGCGATGCGCCCGACGGCGTCTGGATTCCCGACCAAGGCGTCGAGCCCTATAAAGGACGCGGATAAATGAGCAATTACACCCTGATCATCGGCAACAAGAATTATTCATCGTGGTCGCTGCGTCCGTGGCTGGCGATGAAGGTCAAGGGCATCGACTTTACGGAAAAGCTGATTCCCCTGTTCGACGACGCCTGGGCCCAAGCCATCGCCGAGGTCTCGCCAACCAGTTGTGTGCCGGTCTTGCAAGACGGTGATCTGACGATCTGGGAAACCATGGCAATCCTGGAATACATGGCCGACAGGCACCCGGACGCCGGGTTCTGGCCGACCGATGTTAAGGCGCGTGCCGTGGCGCGGTCCGTTTCGAACGAAATGCACGCCGGGTTCACCAACTTGCGTGGCAACATGCCGATGAATATTCGCAAGTCCCTGCCCGACAAGGGGGATGGTGAAGGCGTCGACAAGGACGTCGCCAGGATTCAAGCGTTGTGGGCCGATTGCCGCACGCGCTTCGGCGATGGAGGCGATTTCCTGTTCGGCGAGTTTTGTAATGCAGACGCCATGTTCGCGCCCGTGGTCAGCCGCCTGACCACCTATTGCGTCGAACTGGACGATGCCTCGCAGAAATATGTCGATGCCGTGCAGGCGCTGCCAGCGATGATTGAATGGTCCGAAGCGGGGCGTGTCGAGCCGTGGGTCGTCGACGAAGACGAGGCCTAAGCCTAAGCCAGCGTTTGTTCGCGCCGACGGATCAGCCACCAGACAATGGTGGCGCCCAACAGTTTCGACGCCGTCATGGCGATTGCTCCGGCCGGGGTCAGGATTCCGACGATGCCCAGAAATACGACGCTATCGAGCGGTGCGCCGAACAGGCTGGATAACAGGACACGTTGTGACAGGGGCCGTTTGGTGAAGGTGTAAACGGCCCAGTCGACCAGTTCACTGACCAAAAACGCCGCCGCGCTGGCCGTCGCCACAAACGGGTCGGCCATGACGTAGCTGAGTGCCACACCCGCCAGCATCGCCAACAGCACCTTGTGACCAATCTCGCGCTGGGCGAAATCGCGCGCCACGAAGACAAACCCGACCAACAGGGCGACAGGCGGCCATTTGGTGCCATCGGGCAGCTCGATAAGCGGAACCACAGTGAACGCATAGTTCACCAGAACAATCAGACCAATATAAAGGGCGGTATACTTCAAACGCATGACGACCTGTTTCCAACTCTCGTGTTATCTTGCGGCGGCTAGATATCATATAGGGCGACCATGGGCAACGTTGTGGACATAAAAAAAGCCATTCGCGAACAGGCGTTGGACATCGGTTTCGATGCCGTCGGCTTCGCGCCCGTCGATGGCGCACCGGATAATACCGCCCATCTGGATGAGTATTTATCCCAGGGCCGCCATGGCGATATGGGCTGGATGGCCGAACGCAAGCAGCAGCGAGCGGCCCCCAACGCCCTGTGGGATGGGGCAAAGACGGCCATCGTGCTGGGCCTGAATTACGGTCCCGCCGTTGATCCGATGGATATCACCAGCCAGCCTGAGCGCGGTGCGATCAGCGTCTATGCCCAAAACCGGGATTACCATGACCTTGTCAAAAAGCGCCTGAAACGGCTTGCGCGCTGGCTAATTGAGGCCCATGGCGGCGAGGTCAAGGTATTCGTAGACACGGCCCCGGTGATGGAAAAGCCGCTGGCCATGCAGGCCGGTCTTGGCTGGCAGGGCAAGCACACCAATCTGGTGTCTGAGACATATGGCTCGTGGCTGTTTCTGGGCGAGGTCTTCACCAGCCTTGAAATTCCGCCCGACAAGGCCGCCGCTGACCAGTGCGGCAGTTGCACCGCATGCCTGGACGCGTGCCCGACCGGGGCGTTGACGGCACCGTATGAGATCGATGCCCGACGCTGTATTTCCTATCTGACGATCGAACACAAAGACCCCATTGACGACGAACTGGCAGACAAAATGGGTAATCACATCTATGGCTGCGACGATTGCCTGAGTGTTTGTCCGTGGAATAAGTTTTCAACACCGACCAAGGAAGATGCCTTTTTTGGCAGGCCCGAGCTGACCTTGCCGCGGCTGAAAGACATGGCAGGGCTTGATGATGCGGCCTTCCGCGCGCTGTTTTCCGGCTCGCCGGTGAAGCGCACCGGGCGCGACCGTTTTATCAGAAATATACTGATAGCCATTGCCAACGGACGCGACTCGAACCACACTGAATGTATCGAGACGCTGCGTGAGGATGCATCGCCGCTTGTCCGCGATGCAGCAGCAAAAGCACTGAGTAAAATCATCCCTGGGGAGAGATAGCAGGAACATGACGGCCCTGACGCCCGTTGACATGAATATTATCCGGCGCGCGCCGCTGCTGATGGACATTCCCGAAAAGGAAATGACGCGGCTGCTCGACGCATCCAGCGTCGTCGAACACAAACGCGGCAAGCTGTTGTTCCTGCGCGGCGAGGCGGCTGACCATATTTTCCTGCTGCTCGACGGATGGGTCAAAGTGTTCCGCGACTCACAGGAAGGCGAACAGACTGTCATCGGTGTCTTGAAGCCGGGTGAAACCATCGCCGAGGCCGCCATTTTCCTGGGCCGTGATTATCCCGCCAGCGCCGAGGTCGTCGGTGATGCGCGACTGCTGGAGATTCCGTCCAGTGTCCTGTTATCGCTGTTGCGTGAAGACGGTGAGCTGGGAATTCGCATGCTCGGCACCTTGTCGCAACGGCTGCGCGGGCTGGTCCTGCACATTGAACAAATTCAGGCGCGCTCGACGCCGCAGCGGCTGGGCGAGTTTTTGCTGGGGCTATGCGCCACCTGTGATGGCGGCGAATCTGAGACCACCATCGACCTGCCCTATGACAAATTCCTTGTCGCGGCGCGTCTGGGGATGAAGCCGGAAAGCCTGTCGCGCGCACTGGTCAAGCTGCGCGACGTCGGCGTCACCACCCAGGGCCATCAGGTGATGCTCGGCGACATCCAGAAATTGCGGAATTATTGCAGCGAGACCTAAGTTCTAGGCCGGGTCAGGATTGGCCAGAAGGCGATGGTGAAAATAACGAACGCCAGCGTCCATAGAACACCGCCGACAATAACCGCCTGAAATCCCAGATACGGTGTCAGCACCCGAAGCAGCGCGCCGATGGAAACCAGCACATAGGCAACGACGATAGGTTTGCTGGCATGCAGTTGGCGACCCGAATGACCCAGCGCCGCGCGTGTCATCACCGCCAGGATCATTGTCCCTATGGCGCCTGCGGTCAGGGCGTGCAGGGCCGCGCCTTCGCCGGGATGGCCGATAATCCCAGACAATCCCAACAGGGCAAAGCCGACGACCAGCCACAGGTGCCCCAGATGCAGCACCCAGACAATGGGTTGGCCAAGGGTCTTCAGGGTTTGCCAGTTGCGCATGCGAACCAGCAGACTGGCTGAGGCGAGCAATTGCATTGCCGCGGTGACCATCTGGGGTACCGCATCGCCGGCAAGGTCGGCGACGATGGCAGCGAGCAGGGTTAGCACCACCAGTTTTTCGATGGCAGGTGGCGTCGATGCCTCGGCTGGCACGGCATCCATCCGTAACGCACCGCTGGTAAAGTTGGGCACGATGCGCCCGGCAATCAACGTCACCAGCAGAACGAAGCCATAAATACCAAGACGCAATCCCATTTCCGCCGTATCCGTGGTCACCCCGATGGCCTGTAGATGCATCAGCAGGTTGCTCGCGAACAGCACCGTCAGCAGACCGATAAAAACAAAGTTCCGTTGCAACCCGGCGCTAATAATGCGCCCACCAGCGACAATGCCCAGCGCCGGTATCAGCATCAGGTCGATGACCGCGACCGGCATCGCGCCTAAATCCCAACCAACCCAAAAGGCAATTCGTCCGGCCAGCCACAGCCCCGCCAGAACCATCAACACCGGTCCGGCGACGGGTGGCGTGCGGGTCCAGTTGGGCACCGCCGTCAGCATAAAGCCGCAGACCGCCGCGATGGCGAACCCGAACAGCATTTCGTGACCATGCCAGTAAATTGGCGGCAACGGCCCCGGCACATAGCCCTCGCCGCTTGAAACCATCAGCCAGAACACCATCGGGGCCATGCCATAAAGGCCCGCAAACATAAAAAACGGCCGGAAGGCGGCACTGAAAAAAACTGGTGGGTTATTATCCGACGATGTTTGCACGTTAATTCTCGCCTGCTGAGTATTGGGAAAACCCTATACGGGGGACTGGTTCGTGCCCTTGATGAAAATCAAAATTCCCCATAGTCTTGCCACTCTTGGTGAAACTATATGGAATTATCATGACCTTTCGTGTCCTCGTCGGCTTTCTGTTTAGCGTCTTGCTGGCCTCGTCGGCGTCGGCGACCGAACCCGGCAAAACATTCCAGGACTGCGAAACGTGCCCGAAAATGGTGGTCGTTCCGACCGGGTCTTTCACCATGGGCAGCGACGGACGCCACAAGTACGAGCGCCCTTCGCGCGAAGTCACCATCGCCAAGCCATTCGCCATCGGCATATACGAAGTCACCTTCGATGAATGGCAGGCCTGTTTTGACGAGGCGGGCTGCAAGCGCGTGCCAGACGACCATAAATGGGGAAAAGACACCCGCCCGGTGATGAACATTACCTGGTTCGAAACCCAGGAATTTACCGAATGGCTGAGCAAAAAAACCGGGCATACCTATCGCCTGCCCAGCGAGGCGGAATGGGAATACGCGGCGCGCGCCGGTACAACGACGGAATTCTGGTGGGGCGACGAGGTCGGCGAGAACCTGGGCAACTGTCGTAACTGCAAAAGCGAATGGAGCAAGAAGGGCTCAGCCCCGGTCGGTTCGTTCGCGCCCAATCCGTTCGGGCTTTACGATGTGCATGGCAACGAATGGGAATGGATGGAAGATTGCTGGACCCCGAACCAGATTGACGCCCCCACCGACGGCTCGGCGCGCATGGACGGTGATTGCGGTTCGCGCGTCATGCGATCCGGGTCATGGTATTATTTTTCAAAGAACATGCGCTCTGCATGGCGCTTCAAGAACGACGCCCGGGTTAAAAGCTATGGCATCGGCATGCGGGTCGTCAGGGAAATGCCCTGACGGGCACTATTTTGCTTTCTTGCCCTTTTTGCCCTTCATGGCGTTGAGCTGATTTTGCATGGCTTCCAGCTGTTCATGCAGGGCGTTCAGGTCTTGTTCCGGCGCTTCTGATTTTTCATCATTATCCTGAGCGCCATACAAAGGCGTGAACATTTTCATGGCGCCTTCGAACAGCTCCATATTCTGTTTGCCCATTTCCTCGAACTGTTGAAACGGCATCAACCCGTCCAGGGCATCACGCATGTAATGACGCATCTGTTCCTGATTGCGCGCAAACGAGCCCATGGAATGGTCCAGATATCGCGGCACCAGCGATTGCAGACTGTCGCCGTAAAAGCTGATCAGGTGGCGCAGGAAATTGATCGGCAGCAGGTTTTGGCCCTTGGATTCTTCCTCGACAATGATGTGGGTGAGCACGCTGCGGGTAATATCGTCGCCAGATTTTGCATCGAAAACGACAAAGTTAATGCCGTCCTTAACCATCTGCGAAAGATGATCCAGGGTCACGTAGCTGCTGGTCGCAGTATTGTAAAGTCGCCGGTTTGCGTACTTCTTGATCGTAATCGGCGCTTCTTCCGTGGCATTTTTGTCGGCCATATTTCCGTCTTTTCAGTTGTATGTGTCAAAGCAACATAAACTATCTTCGCAGAAAATGCTGCATTGCAAAGAAAAAATGCTGCAAGCGCCCCAAAGCATCGCGTTATAGTTTCTCCCATGAGTGATGATACGGACAAAACGAATATTGACGAACTGGCGGGTCGTTACATTGACCTGTGGCAGAAACATCTGGCCGCGCTGTCGGCGGATGGCGAAGTTGCCGAGCTGGTCGCCAAGAGCGTCGAACTGATGAACAGTTCTGCCGCCACCATCGCCGCCATGAATTTGGGGGAGCACGAGAATGCCGGAGCAACTTCAGGAAACCCATGGGCACAAGCAGGATTCCAGGGTGGGGCCACGGCCGCTGGCGCTACACATGGCAACCCAGACCATGATGTGGACGAGCTTACTCGCCGCATTGCCGAGCTTGAGGAACGGGTCGCTGAGTTGGAGTCCAGACCTGCAAAACGCCGCAAGGGGGCTGGAAAAAAAGCTTGAGGGTGTCGAGCCCGAGGACTTTGCCGCGGCAATAGATGCCGAGGCACGCCGCCGCCTGATGTGTTTCGCCGATGGCGTCATTGCCTATCGGGACAACAAACGCATTCCCCGCCCGCCTGAACCCGATTGCGTCTGGCAACAAGGCAGCACCCGGCTGCTTGATTACGGCACCATCGACGGGGCCGACAAAAACGGCATCGGGGTGCTGTTCGTGCCGTCGTTGATCAACCGGTCCTACATTCTGGACCTCAGTGAAAAGCGCAGCCTGTTGCGCGACCTGTCCAAGCGCGGATTTCGTCCGCTGCTTGTCGATTGGGGCGAGCCCGGCGAGGAAGAATTAAAAGCCGATTTGAACGATACCATTTGCGGGCCGCTGGATGCGGCATTCACCGCCGCGCGAAACCTGACGGATGGCAAGATCGCCGTCGTTGGATATTGCATGGGCGGGCTGTTGGCGCTGGCGCTGGCAAAACGCCGCATCGAAGACGTTTCGTCGCTGGTCATGCTGGCGACGCCCTGGGATTTTTACGCCTATGACCCCGGCAAGACCCGGATGCTGAAGGCGATGGTGCCGAACATTGAGCACCTGATCGACACCGTCGGCTTCCTGCCGGTAGATGTTTTGCAGGCCATGTTCGCCAGTTTCGATCCCAACATGACACCGCGAAAATTCCGCACCTTCGCCGCACTGAACGGCAACAGCGCCCGGGCGCGGGATTTTGTCGCACTGGAAGACTGGCTGAATGACGGCGTTCACCTGGCCGGACCGACGGCCCGGAACTGTCTGATCGACTGGTATGTGGACAACCTGCCCGACAAGGGGGAATGGATCATGGACGGCGAGCCGGTGCGCCCGGAAGATATTCATGTGCCGACATTGGTTGTTATTCCAAAGCGTGATTACATCGTGCCGCCGGAATCGTCCGCACCGTTGTTGCGGCTTTTGCCCGACGTCACCGAGATGGAGATTGATGGCGGACACATCGGCATGATGGTCGGTTCCAAGGCAAAGGGCGGCCTGTACACGCCGCTGGCCAAATGGCTGGAGAAAAATATCGTCTAAGCACCCCAGAATATTTATTGTTGCAGTGCAGCATTTTAGCTTGCCGACGAAAATTGCCGGTTCTATAACGAATGCAAGGGTCAATTTATAACCAAGGAGATTCTCTTATGACTGATGTCGTTATCGCCGCCGCCGCCCGTACGCCTGTCGGTGCTTTCGCCGGTTCGTTGAGTTCCCTCCCCGCCCATGAACTGGGCCGCATTGCCATTGTCGAAGCACTGAACCGCGCCGGTGTCGATGCCGCCGATGTATCAGAAGTCATCATGGGACAAATCCTGAGTGCCGGTGCCGGACAGAACCCGGCCCGTCAGGCCGCGGTCAATGCCGGTGTGCCGGTCGAAGCGACTGCTTATGGCATTAATCAGCTCTGTGGCTCTGGCCTGCGCACGGTAGCCCTGGGAAGCCAGGCGATCCGACTGGGCGATGCCGACATCGTCGTCGCCGGTGGACAGGAAAGCATGAGCCAGTCGACGCACTGCATGCACCTGCGCGACGGCGTTAAAATGGGTGACGGCCAAATGATCGATACCATGATCAAGGACGGACTGTGGGATGCTTTCAACGGATATCACATGGGCACGACGGCAGAAAACATTGCCGAGAAATGGCAACTGACCCGTGACGACCAGGACGCCTTTGCCGCCAGTTCGCAAAACAAGGCCGAAGCGGCGATGGCCGATGGCCGCTTCGCCGATGAAATTGCACCGGTCACCATTACCACCCGAAAGGGCGAGACCGTCGTTGATACCGATGAATACCCGAAGCCGGGTATCACCGCCGAAGGCCTTGGAAAATTACGCCCGGCCTTCGCCAAGGACGGCACGGTAACCGCAGGTAATGCGTCGGGCATTAACGATGGTGCCGCCGCCGTCGTCTTGATGAGTTCTGAAGAATCCGAGAAGCGCGGCATCAAGCCGCTGGCCCGCATCGTCTCGTGGGCGACCGCCGGTGTCGATCCGGCAATTATGGGAACCGGTCCAATTCCGGCCAGCCGGGCGGCTTTGGAAAAAGCCGGTTGGAGCGTCGATGATCTGGACCTGATCGAAGCCAACGAGGCGTTTGCCGCCCAGGCCTGCGCGGTCAACGCCGACATGGGTTGGGACACAGACAAGGTCAACGTCAACGGTGGCGCCATCGCCATCGGCCACCCCATCGGCGCCAGCGGCGCCCGGGTTCTGGTGACGCTTTTGTATGAAATGCAGCGCCGTGATGTGAAAAAGGGACTGGCAACGTTGTGCATCGGCGGCGGCATGGGAATTGCCATGTGCGTGGAACGCACTTAATGAAAACCAGCGTGGAACGTTGATAACGATTTTAAAACCACACGATTACGAACAAAGACATTAAATCTGACAGGGAGATTTATCGATGAGTCGAATCGCAGTTGTTACCGGGGGAACACGCGGCATCGGGCGCGCCGTTTGTATAGCACTGAATGAAGAGGGTTACACCGTCGCGGCCAGTTATGCAGGCAACGACGAGGCCGCCGAAAAGTTCCGCGAGGAAACCGGCATCCCGGTGTTCAAATTCGACGTTGGTGATTTCGACGCCTGCGCCACCGCCATCGCAGCCATCGAGGCCGACCTTGGACCCATCGACGTGTTGGTCAACAATGCCGGCATCACCCGCGACGCCGCCCTGCACAAGATGACGCCCGATGAGTGGTCAGCGGTGATAGACACCAACCTGAGCGGGCTGTTCAACATGTCGCGCAATGTCATCGACGGCATGCGCGAACGCAAGTTCGGGCGCATCATTTCCATCAGTTCCATCAATGGCCAGAAAGGCCAGTTCGGCCAATCCAACTATTCCGCCGCCAAGGCAGGTGACATTGGCTTTACCAAGGCATTGGCGCTGGAAACGGCGGCCAAGGGAATTACTGTGAACGCCATCGCACCGGGCTACATCGGCACGGAAATGGTTCTCGCCGTTCCCGAAGATGTGTTGAACGAGAAAATCATTCCGCAAATCCCCGTTGGCCGATTGGGCGAGCCCGAAGATGTGGCGCGGTGTGTGGTTTTTCTGGCAGATGACAGTGCCGGTTTCATCACCGGGGCGACGTTGACCGTTAACGGCGGTCAGTATCTGACCTGATTTTTCGCCGATATAAGGATCTCTTAAGGGTATTGCCCTAATAATTGGCTGTCTTCACATTATATGATGAAGATGGACGATTCGCGTCGTCGCCATTTTTAGACCGAGCCGAAATGACTGCAATGCGCCTGATAATTCTGTCCCTTGTTCTTGCCATTTTTTGTGCGAATACGCAGGGATTTGCCGCAACGAAAAAAATAGCGGACGGCAAGGTCGCGTTCCTGGCAAATCTGGCGGACAAAAAAGCATCGAACGGTAAATCCACAAACGGCAAAAGGCGCTATATGAAGCCCGGCTTCATTGGCAAATCCTATCCGCAATTTAACTATCGGGAATTCACCCTGATCGGCACTGAGCCCGGAACCCAGGGGATTCCGTCGAACGACATATTCTTCGATAAAGTCAGGGAAGCCATCGACCTGATCGCCAAAAAGTCGCCAGAAATTTTTCAATTTATGCAGGACATCAACCCCAAGGGGAAACGCATTATTGCCTATACCGGCAAGATCGGCCCGGCATCGTTCGCATCGTGGGACGGCGATTATGTCGTCAATATTTCTGTAACCGGTATTAATGAAGACCCGGTGTTTGAAAACTCCCCCTATTCACTGGCGTCAAGTATGGTCCATGAACTGGCCGGACACGGCAGTCAGGAAAACGATGATCGCCTGTGGGCCATGTATGACTGGTGCGGCAAGGACAGCAGCACCGTCAAAGGTGTTCTGTGGCAGGCCAACCATACCGGATCGAGCAGCGGGTTCGTTGAATACGAGGCCAACCTGTACGCCCGCTGGTTCCTGGAGACTGTGCGCGGCACCTATCCTGATCTGATCGAACCCGCCGTCCGGCGTTATGTGAAGACGGTGCGGATTATGAAAAAACGGTTCCCCGGCTGGTACGACGAACGCAAGGACACGATTACCTTGCTTGCCGAGTTTGGAGCCCATTTCGGCAAAGTCTGCCCCGAGCAGAAATTCACGCCGCATACATCTGATAATTAGGTTTCACCTAATTATCAGAAAGATGTTATTGCCCCTCAAACGCCGGGCGGGGCTCCTCGCCCCTTGGCTTTCGCCGAACGGTCGGCGGCCCGCAGTCGCGGGCTTGTAGAAAACCTGACTCCTATAAAAAATAGAACTTGGCTTCCAGAACCCGCGCCGCGAAGCGCGAAAAACAAAAAAGGCCTCTATGCCGGATCTTTAGGGGTTGTTTTGGCCATCGATGCGCGGCCTGAAAAAGTATCGTAAAAATCGGCCAGCGCCGGGCGATTTTCGCGCCAATTATCGGCATCGAAACGAAGGTCCAGATAGCCCAGCGCCACGGCAATGGTGATGTGGCCGATGGTGACATCGTCGCCAGAGCCATCAGCCTCTTTACCAGCAAAGCCGTCGGCTTCTTCTTCCAGGGCATCCAGCGCCCGGTCGATAGCCGCCTTCTGGCGCTCAGCCCAACTGTCGGAACGTTCGCCGTCAGCGCGTTTGCCTTCCATCAGCCTGAGAATAGCCGCATCCATGATGCCGTCGGCCAGGGCCTGACGACGCAACGCCGTCCAGCGCGCGCCACCTGCGGGCGGGAACAGTTTGACCCCGTCGTGCAGGCTGTCCAGATATTCGCAAATGACCGGCGAATCATACAGTGTCTCGCCGCCGTCCAGCACAAGGGTGGGCACTTTGCTTAATGGATTGTCGTTGACCAGATCGGGTCCTGACTCCCAGGCGTTGGTAGCGATGGCTTCAATGGAATCCTCGAGCCCGGTTTCGATGGCCATCACCATCACTTTGCGAACGTAGGGAGAGGTCGGCGAATAACGTAATTTCATCGGCTTTTTGTCCTGTCTAGAAAATGTCTTTGCGGTGGCGGATTTCGGCGAACGCACTGACCGCATCCTGGCCCGTCAACCCGGTAGCGGCAAGCAGGCTGTCGTCATCGGCGCGCAAAAATGGATTGGCGGCCTTTTCATCACCCATCATCGACGGCACTGTCGGCTGACCGGCTTCGCGCAGCCGGGTGATTTCATCGGCGCGACGGTTCAACGCTGCATTATCGGGGTCGATGCTGAGGGCAAAATCGGCATTGGAATTGGTGTATTCGTGGGCGCAATAGACGCGTGTGTCGTCAGCCAGGCTGCGAAACTTCAACAACGAGGCCCACATCTGTTCGGCAGAGCCTTCGAACAGCCGGCCACAGCCAAGCGAGAACAAGGTATCGCCGGAAAACAACGCCTTCGAATTTTCGAACCAAAAGGCGATATGACCGCTGGTATGGCCGGGCACATCCATCACCCGGGCGACATGACTGCCAATGGCGACGGTATCGCCTTCAGCGACCCGGACATCAATGCCGGGGATGCGGGCGGCATCGGCAGCGGAACCGACAATTGTACACCCGGTTACCTGCTTCAATTCCATATTGCCGCCGGTATGATCGCCATGGTGATGGGTGTTGAGGATATGGCTCAACCGCCAGCCCTTGCCTTGCAGCGCATCGCGTACCGGACCGGCAACGGCCGGGTCGACACACGCCGTCTCGCCGCTGACAGAATCGTGCACAAGATAAACGTAGTTGTCACCCAGCACTGGAATTTGATGTATTTCGAGGCGCGCCATTGAAATTTTCAATCTTCATAAACATTCCAGATAGCCTAACACTTCTATCAACTATGGTAGTATCACGATTATGTGGACAGACGCCGTCGATCTCAGGGATTTCTATGCATCCAGCCTTGGCAAAGCCGCCAGGCGGATGATCCGGCGCGCCATTCGGGCCCACTGGCCGGACCTTGGTGGCATGGACGTTCTGGGCATCGGTTTTGCGACGCCTTATCTGGGCCTTTATCAGGGACAGGCGCGACGCGTCATTGCCGCCATGCCTGCGGCCCAGGGGGTCCTGCACTGGCCGGCAGATGCGCCTGGCCTGACATCACTGGTCAATGAATACGAGTTGCCGTTTCCCGACATGTCCATGGACCGGGTATTGATTGTCCATGCACTGGAGTGTTCGGAAACGGTTCGCCCATTGATGCGCGAGGCATGGCGAGTGTTGGCCGACGGTGGCCGGTTGCTGGTGGTGACACCGAACCGGCGCGGCCTGTGGGCGCGGTTCGAACGTACGCCCCTTGGGCGGGGCCACCCCTATTCGCAAAGTCAGTTATCGGCTGTGCTGCGCGAGAACATGTTCACGCCAACCCAGACCAGCCGCGCCCTGTTCATGCCGCCGACGAATTCTCGCATGATGCAGGCATCGGCACCGGCAATGGAAGAAATAGGCCGGCGCTGGTTCAGGACGTTCTCTGGCGTCGTCATCGCCGAGGCCAGTAAACAGATCTATGCCGGCAATGCCGTTGGCAGCCCGAAACGCGTGTATATACCGGTATCACAGGGCGGATAAAAAGATTGATTCCCGCCTACGCGGGAATGACGGTGAAAAACAAAACTCCTGCCGATCGCCCGGCGCTTGAGGGGAAAAAAGAAACTTTGTCTTGAAACAAAATTATTTTTTCAGGAGGAACAACGCCTGTTCACCCATCAGGTTGGATAACAACGGCGACAGGTCGATGCGCTGCACCGAATCCGCACCCTGGCTCAACGCCATGGCACGTTCCGCCGTAATCCCCATTTCACGACACAGCTCGGTAAAGTCCTTGATCGTGCAAAAATGGATATTGGGTGTGTCGTACCATTGATCGGGCAGGGTCTCGCTGACCGGCATCCGGCCTTTCAACAACAGATGCAGGCGAATACGCCAATGGGCAAAGTTCGGAAACGAGACAATCGCCCGCTTGCCAATCCTGAGCATTTGTTCAAGCGCCTCTTTCGGTGCCGTCATCGCCTGCAACGTCTGGCTGAGAACCACATAATCGAAGGCATCGTCCGGATAGTTTTTCAGGTCCGTATTGGCATCGCCCTGAATAACCGACAAGCCGCGAATGACACACGCGTTGACGCCTTCGGTACTGAGCTCGATACCGCGCCCGTCGACCTGTTTTTCATTGACCAGATATTCAAGCAAGGCACCGCGGCCACAGCCGACATCAAGCAGCCGCGAGCCGGGCTCGATCATGCGGGCGATAAACTGCAAATCGACGCGAATTGCCTTGCGCTGATTTTCCTTCATCATGATGCGTCGCCTCCGCGTGATGGAAGCCCGCGATGGCGCGCCGCACCGTCGATAAAGCCACCCAGCACCCGGATGAATTCTTGCTCGTCGAGCAGAAATGCATCATGGCCGTTGTCGGACTTGATCTCGGCAAAGCTGACATTGGCGGCAACCGCGTTCAAGGCGTGCACGATCTCGCGATTGGCATCCGTCGGGAACAGCCAGTCGCTGGTGAACGAAAACACGCAAAAGCGCGTCGGCGTATCCTTGAAGGCGTTGGCCAAATTATCGTCGTAATCACTTGCCAGATCGAAATAATCCATGGCGCGCGTCGTATACAAATACGAATTGGCATCGAAGCGATCAACGAACGTGATGCCCTGATGGCGCAGGTAACTTTCGACCTGAAAGTCAGCTTCGAACCCATAGGTGATTTCCTTGCGATCCTGCAAGCGTCGCCCGAATTTTCGGTGCAAGGCCGATTCCGACATATAGGTGATGTGCGCCGTCATCCTGGCCACAGAAAGCCCCCGGTTCGGGTTCTTGCCTTGCGCCAGATAATCACCGCCGCACCAGTCCAGGTCGGCCATGATCGCCTGACGCCCAACCTCGTGAAAGGCGATGTTCTGCGATGAATGACGGGCCGCAGTGGCAATCGGCACGGCGGCAAATACCCGGTCCGGGAAACTGGCCGCCCATTGCAGGACCTGCATGCCGCCCATGGACCCGCCAAGCACCGCGAAAACATCGTCGATGCCCAGATGATCCAGCAGCATGGCCTGTACGTTGACCATGTCGCGAACCGTAATAACCGGGAAATCCAGCCCCCAGGGTTTGCCGGTGGCCGGGTTGATGGACTTCGGCCCAACCGTTCCCATGCAGCCGCCGAGAATATTCGAACAAATGACAAAGAACCGGTCCGTGTCGATGGTTTTGCCGGACCCGACGATATGATCCCACCAGCCTTCCTTGCCGGTCAACGGGTGGGTTTCAGCGACGAACTGATCACCGGTGAGGGCGTGACAAACAACGATGACGTTGGATTTGTCCTCGTTCAGGGTCCCGTAGGTCTGATAGGCGACGGGGAAATTCTGCAAGTCGGCACCGCAATCCAGGCGCAAGGGTTCATCGATGCCAAGCCTGACACTGTGGCCCGGCAGATCGTCGTCCTTCACAATATTATTTTCGCCTGTTGTCGCGGTCATGGCTTCTAAAGTCTGTTATTCCCGAAAAGCGGGATCATTGCTATGAATCAGCCCGTCTCATGTCAATGTTTTCTTTGATTTTAACGGTTTCAGAGACTATCACTGATTTCACGTTACGGGGCAGTTTTAAGACTTGCGAGAACCATTACCCATGGCCAAAAAACCATCACTCGACGATTTACGCCGGGAAATCGATGCCATAGACGATCAACTGCATGATTTGTTCATGGCGCGGACCGAAATCGTCAAACAAGTGCGCGAGGTTAAACGCGGCCAGCCGGTAAAGATTCGCCCGGCCCGTGAAGACCGGATTCTCTATCGTCTGATCGAACGCCATCGGGGGCCATTCCCGAAACGGGAAATTGCCCGCATCTGGCGCGAGGTGATCGTCGCCACCCTGTCCTTCGAAGGGCCATTTTCGGTCGCTGTGCACATGCCCGAGTCCGAGCCGTCCCAGACCCAGGCAGACGAACGGCGAACTGGACTGTGGAACATGGCGCGCGACCAATACGGATCATTCACCCAAATGACCGGCCACGTCAGTCGTCAGCGCGTTATCGAGGCGGTAAAAAATCAAGATGTAACCGTCGGCGTTTTACCAGTCCCAGGGCGCGACGACGCCGATCCATGGTGGGTGCATCTGGCATCAGACATGGACGGCACCCCGAAGGTCATCGCCCGCCTGCCCTTTGCCGGTTCGCCCAATGGCCGCGGCGGCGACATGCAGGCGCTGGTGATTTGCCCGGTCATGCACGAGCCCAGCAGCGATGACGGCAGCCGCGACCGCACCTATCTGATTGTCGAGACGGACACGGAAGTCGGCCTCGACCGATTGACCGCTGCCATGAATAAAGCCGACCTGAACGTCTGTTTCAGCAGCGTTGCGCAAAACCCGGAAGTGCCATCGAAGTGGCTGCATCTGGTCGAGGTCGAAGGTTTCGTTACCGAAGACGAACGCCGTATTGGTCGCCTGAGCGAAGCGCTTGGCGAAAAACCGCTGCGCATCCTGTCCATGGGCGGCTACGGCACTGCATTAACAGATAAAGAGCTGTCCTGATGAGCCCCCTTAATCCGAAACCCGGCATTCTGGATATCGCGCCATACGTTGGCGGCGATTCCGCCATTGATGGCATTGATGACATTATCAAGCTGGCGTCCAACGAAGGCGCGCTGGGGCCAAGTCCAAAAGCCGTTCAGGCATACAGGCAAGCCGGAGAAACCCTGCACCGTTATCCCGATGGTGGCAGCGCAGACCTGCGCGAGGCACTGGGCAAGGCCAACGGTATCGATGCCAACCGCATCGTCTGTGGATCGGGATCAGACGAACTGCTCGACCTGCTGGCCCGCGCCTATGCCGGTCCCGGCGACGAGGTCTTGTTCACGGAACACGGTTTTTTAATGTACCCGATTGCCACCAAGGGCGTTGGTGCGACCCCGGTCGTGGTGCCGGAAACGAACCTGACCGCCGATGTCGATGCGATCCTGAAAAGGGTCACGGACAACACCAGGATCATATTTCTGGCGAACCCCAACAACCCGACCGGCACATACTTGTCGGATGCCGAAGTGCGTCGTCTGCACGCCGGGTTGCCCAGCGGAGTGCTGCTGGTGATCGACGCGGCCTACGCCGAATATGTCGAGCTTGACGATTACACCGCCGGTGCCGAACTGGTTGATGAGTTCGATAACGTGGTGATGACGCGCACGTTCTCGAAGCTGTATGCATTGGGCGGTGCCCGCCTTGGCTGGGCCTATTGCCCCGAGGCCGTCGCCGATGTGCTGAACCGCTTGCGTGGGCCATTTAACGTCAACTCAGCCGCCCAGGCCGCCGGTCTGGCAGCGCTCGCCGATACCGATTTCGCCGACAAGGTCCGCGCCCATACCCGCAAGTGGTACGACTGGACACGTCAGCAACTGGGTGGCCTTGGGCTCGAGGTGCCGTCAAAAGTCGGCAACTTCCTGCTGGTGCGTTTCCCCGGTGACGACGAACACAATGCAGGTGCGGCAAACGAATTTCTGAAATCCCGCGGCATCATCGTCCGCCTGATGGCGGGCTATGGCCTGCCTGACTGTCTGCGCATCACCATCGGACAGGAGAATGAAATGCGTGCGCTGATCGATGCGCTGGCCGAGTTTATGGGCTAGGTTACGGACATGACCGCAGACACCCCCCTGTTTGAGCGTATCGCGCTGATCGGCATTGGCCTGATTGGATCGTCTCTGGCGCGCGCCGTCCGCCAGCATGGTCTGGCCGGGCACATTGCCATCTGTACGCGCAGCGCCGAAACCCTGGCGGCTGCCGAAAAGCTGGAACTGGGCGACAGCTACACCCAAGACGCGGCTGTTGCCGCCAAAGACGCCGATCTGGTCGTCATATGTGTGCCCATGGGCGCTTATGGTGCGGTCGCCGAAGCAATTGCACCTTCCCTGAAGGCGGGTGCCATTGTAAGCGATGTCGGTTCGACCAAAAAATCGGCGATTGACGATCTGGGCCCGTCGATCCCCGACGGCGTGCATCTGGTCCCCGGACACCCGATTGCCGGCACCGAACATTCCGGGCCTGAACACGGCTTTGCCAGTTTGTTCGAGAATCACTGGTGTATCCTGACGCCGCCCGATGGCACCAACAGCGACGCCATCGACAAGATGACGCGGCTGTGGGAAACCTGCGGCTCCATGGTCGAGATCATGGATGCGGCCCATCACGATCAGGTGCTGGCCATCACTTCGCATCTGCCGCACCTGATTTCATACACCATCGTTGGCACCGCCACCGATTTGGAAGACCATCTGAAAAAGGAAGTGGTCAAATTCGCCGCCGGTGGTTTCCGCGACTTCACCCGCATCGCCGCGTCGGACCCGATAATGTGGCGCGATATCTTCCTTAACAACAAGGATGCGGTGCTCGACGTTCTCGGTCGCTTTACCGAAGACCTGACCGCCCTGCAACGCGCCATCCGGCGCGGCGAAGCCGATACCCTGGGCGACAGTTTCGAGCGTACGCGCGACATTCGCAAAGGCGTCATCGAAGCCAAGCAGGATTTCATGGATAAAGAAGAAGAGTAATTAAAACTTGGCTTCCAGAGGACGCACCACCCGAAGGGTGCGCCAATCAAACAAGACGACTAGTCGATTCGTCCGAACTGTTTCCAGTCGACCTCATCAAACTTCATCAACCCGACCGGCCCCGCGAACAGCTGGCGGTCCTGTAGCGTCAGCGCCAGATTGAGTATCGGCGGACCGCCGTTATCCGACCGCCGCGACATGACGCCCAAAATCATTTTGGCGGCAACCGCATCGCGCGACTTGACCAAGCCGGTTTCTTTCAGGGCATCAATGGCATCGAAGAAGCCCTCCACATGGGCGGTAAAAGCGCCAATCGGCTGCAACGCGGCATCCAGCGCCAATGTGCCATCCCCCTTTAGCGCCAGCGGCCCGTGACGCACAGAAAGCCGTTCGATCTCGATGGTGCCACCCGCATCGCGCCAGACCTCGAGTGAATCCCGCATCGGCCCGGACTCGAGATGTCCCTGCAAGCGGGCCTCGACCTGAAATTCCCGAATTCCCTTACCCAAAGGCGTCGCCATAAAATTCGGCAGCCTGAGACCATTGAGACGAATGTCCATGTCCGCGCCGTCAGAGTCGGGCTTCTCTACGTGGACCCGGCCGCTGCTGACGGCCAGACCGCCGAGCCCCGGTTTGTCGCCGTTCAGTGTCAGGCCGTTGATGGATACATCAAGCCCCCGCCCGCCAACGCTGACCGAGACGTTTTCTGTCTCGCCGATATAGGTGGACATTTCTGTATCGGGCATGGTGAAGCTGAGCATTTGCTGACCGGTTGTTTTCAACCTCACCGTGGTCCAGTCCCATGGCGTCAGCGAAACTTCCAGTTTCTCGCCTTCCCAGCCCCACGGGTTTGGTGAATTGGGGCCGCCGATGCCGGGATTGGCGATGTCGAGGCGAATGCGCATCGGGTAGCCGGTTTCTTCCATGCTGTCGAAGCGCACGGTGTAGCCTTCGCCGCGGCGCGCATCGACCCAGTCCAGCGTGGCTTCACGGGCAATGGTCGCGAGATAAATCCAGACACCCGTATAAACGACCACCGCAAAAGCACAGGCGAGGGTAACGAACAGCCACTTATTACTGCGGGTTGGCGTCACGGGACGGCGATAGGAATCAATCATGGAGACGTTATAGGACGTTGCGCGGTTATGCGCGAGGGGATAGCTTTTCCGTATGGTCGATAGAGAACAATCTGATGAAACCTGGGTCTTCGGTTATGGCTCGCTGATGTGGCGACCGGACTTTCCGTTTGTCGAAGCCAGCCCGGCCCTGCTTCAGGGGTATAACCGGGCGCTGTGTATCTATTCGACCATTTACCGCGGCACCGAGGAAAAACCGGGGCTGGTGCTGGGGCTGGATGAAGGCGGCGAGTGCCATGGTCGGGCCTTCAGGCTGGACCTGAACGATGTCGACGATGTCATGGAAACCCTGCACAAGCGCGAGATGCCGACCAACGTCTATACGCCGCGATTCTTAAACGTCTGTCTTGAGGGCGGACGCAATGTGCAGGCCTATACCTTTATCGTCAGGCGCGACCACGAACAGTACACCGGGGTGTTGAGCATTGAAGAACAGGCCCGCCTGGTCAAACAGGGGATCGGGCCGAACGGCAGCTCGCTGGACTATCTGGCCAACACGCTGGAGCATCTGGACGAAATGGACAGTTCGGGTGCTATTTCCGAAGGCGATGCAGAGCAACGCCTGCACGAGGTTTTGAGGGCAGTAGGTTAGCTCACCCGCACTTGGAATAATCGCACGACATGCATGTGTCGCAGCCTTCGATACGGGCCAGAGATGGCTGGGCGCATTTCGGACACTGGCGCAGACGCATGTTGGGGGCCGCATCGGAACCGTCACCGCCTGAGGACTCCTCGTCGCCGCCAGCCATATTGCCTGCTAATGCCGCCATCTGGATTTTCGCCTCTTCGGCCTTGTCGCTGAGCGCGCCCGGCGCCTGCAGGAAACCGATGGAAATCATGTGCTTTTCGATAACGTCGCCGATGGCCGCCAACAGCGACGGCACGTAGCGCCCACCCATCCAATGGCCGCCGCGCGGGTCGAACACCGCTTTCAGTTCCTCGACCACGAATGAAACATCGCCGCCGCGACGAAAGACCGCCGATATCATCCGCGTCAGCGCCACCGTCCAGGCATAGTGTTCCATGTTCTTGGAATTGATGAAAATCTCGAACGGACGGGTCCGTCCGGCATCATCGAGAATATCGCTCATGGTGATGTAGATGGCGTGGTCGCTTTCCGGCCAGCGCACCTTGTAGGTCGCGCCCGCCAGTTCTTCGGGACGATCCAGCGGCTGGAACAGGTGGGTGACCGGGCCGGAGTCGCCAAGGTCCGTCGGTGTCGCCGTCGCGGTCGGGGCCTGTAGCGGCAGTTCCGGTTCGTCCCCTTCTTTCTTGGCCACCAGCACCGCGCCGGTCACATCGTTTGGCCGGTACGTGGTGCAGCCCTTGCAGCCCAGGTCATAGGCCTGCATGTAGATGTCCTTGAAATCATCAAAGGTGATGCTTTCCGGGCAATTGATGGTCTTGGAAATGGATGAGTCGATGTAGTCCTGTACGGCCGATTGCATCACCAGATGGTCGTTCGGGGTCAAGCCTTGGGCATCGACGAAGGCATCGGGCAGGGCCGCATCGGGGCCGTACAGACGCTTGAACAAACGCCAGGCGTAATCGCTGACGTCTTCGGAACGCCGGGTGCCGTCTTCCATCAGTACATTGCGGGTGTATTTAAAACTGAACACCGGTTCCAGCCCCGAAGATACATTATCGGCGAACAGGGAAATGGTGCCGGTCGGCGCCACCGACGTCAGCAGCGCGTTGCGAATCCCATGTTTGGAAATGGCGTCGCGGATATCCTCGTCGAGGCCTCCAATGGCATCTGTCGCCAGATACTTTTCCGCATCATAAAGCGGAAACGCGCCTTTTTCAGCGGCCAGATCGACGGACGCCAGATAAGACGCCCGGCGGATGACGGCCATCCATTCACGTGTCAGGGCGACCGCATCGGCCCCGCCATAACGCGCCCCGCACATAATCAGGGCATCGGCCAGCCCGGTAACGCCGAGCCCGATGCGACGTTTTGATTCCGCTTCATGGCGTTGTTCGGGCAGCGGGAAATTGGAAATGTCGATGACGTTGTCCATCATCCTGACCGCGGTTGCCACCAGTTCGGCCAGTGCCTCTTGATCAAGGTGGGCTTCTGTCGTGAACGGGCTTTCAATCAGCCGGGCCAGATTGACCGAGCCCAGCAGGCACGCCCCATAAGGCGGCAACGGTTGCTCGCCGCACGGGTTGGTGGCGTGGATGGTCTCGCAATAATTCAGCGGGTTCAGGCGATTGATGCGATCAATGAAAATAACGCCCGGTTCGGCATAGGCGTAGGTGGCGCGCATGATCTTGTCCCACAGTTCGCGCGCCTGCAGGGTTTTATAGGTGGTGTCGTTAAAGGTCAGATCCCACGGGGCGTCTTCCTTGACCGCCTGCATGAAATCGTCGGTGACCAGCACCGACAGGTTGAACATGCGCAGCCGTCCGGCCTCTTGCTTGACCTCGATAAAACTCTCGATGTCGGGATGATCACAGCGCATGACGCCCATCATCGCGCCGCGACGCGAACCGGCGCTCATGATCGTCCGGCACATGGCGTCCCAGACATCCATGAACGTCAACGGGCCCGATGCATCGGCACCGACGCCTTTAACCGCCGCCCCCTTCGGGCGCAGGGTCGAAAAATCATAACCGATGCCGCCACCCTGCTGCATGGTCAGGGCGGCTTCTTTCAGGTTGTCGAAGATGCCCGCCATGTCATCGGCGATATCGCCCATGACGAAACAGTTGAACAGGGTGACGTTGCGCCCGGTGCCGGCCCCGGTAACGATGCGCCCGGCTGGCAGGAACTTGAAATCCTGCAATGCGTCATGAAAACGTTCGCCCCAGTGCTGGCGCGCTTCCTCGTCCTTTTCCGCCGAGGCCAGCGTTGTCGCGATGCGCACCCAAGTGTCGTCGATGGTTTTATCCACAGGGCGTCCGTCGGCATCTTTCAGACGGTATTTCATATCCCAAATGCGTTGCGAAATAGACGCGACCTGACTCATGACAATCTCCGGCACGGCAAAAACGCCGCGTATATAAAGGATAGCGCCGCTAAGTGTTTGCTAAATAGCGACTTTCACAAGGATTTTAGGGCCGGGATGGAAATTCGTCAAGCAGATGTTCATGCTTTGTTTACCCACAGACTTGTCCACAAGACAGCCGATCAGGTGCTTTTTTCGGCCTCGGCGATGAGCCTGGCCGTCGCCGTTTCGATACGGCTTTCCAGTTCAGCCATGAATTGGCGGCGGTCGAGGCCGGTCGGCATCGGTTCCAGGTATTCCAGAACCACCCGTCCCGGCTGTTTCAGAAACGCCCGACGCGGCCAAAAGACACCCGAGTTCAGCGCCACCGGCACCACCGGCGCATCGCCGGTCTTGTACACGGCGGCGACGCCGGGGTGGTACGGCAGGCTGGAGCCAACGGTCGAACGGGTGCCTTCGGGGAAAATAATGACCTTGCGGCCCTGGCCCAGACGATCGCGAACGTCCTTGATCATTTGTTTCAGGGCCGACCCGCCACCGTCGCGATCGATGGCGATCATGGCCGATTTTTTCAGCAACCAGCCATAGACCGGCACAGATAACAGTTCTTTTTTCAGCACGTAACTGGCGTCATCCAAGGCCATCAGATAGACGCCCGTATCCCATGCCGATTGATGCTTCGATGCGATAATGGCGGCACCATCGGGCACATTCTCGCGGCCGCGAATTTCAAAATCCAGCCCGATGACAACCTTCAACAGCGCCATCATATAGACCATCCAGTAATGCAGACATCGCTGCAGGACGCTGCGCGGAAACGGCAGCGTCAACAGCATCAATATGACGATAAGCGCCGAGGTCGGAAAAAAAACGGCATTAAAGATCAGGGAACGGACCGCCTTCATGGAGCGTCCCCGGACGACAACAGGCGACTGCTGAAATGCCGGACCCAGGCCAGCAACACCTTGCTGTATTCCCCGGCGATCAATATCGCCGTTCCCGGCCAGCGCCACCAGTTGTCGACCTTGACCCGTTCGGGAAACACCGCATGGGGTATGACATTGACATCGCGCATGACGAAACTGAATTCGAGCAGGCTGCGCGGCATATGGTAACTGCCGGTAACCAGCCTGAGAGACGTGTACCCTTGTCGTCTTATCCATTGCGCCGTTTCACGGGCATTGCCCTGGGTATTGGTTGCCGTGCCGATGGCGACGCGGCGTTCCAGATTGCCGCCCCGACGTTTCGACAGACCCAGCAGGGCCTGAACATCAAGACCCTGATAGACGCCCGAGACGAACAATTGATCGGCATGGCCCTCGGCGAGCAGTTTCAGCCCCTCATCCAGGCGTCCGCTGCCACCGGTAAGCACGACAATGGCCTCGGCCTTTTTCGACATATCCGCAGGAGCATCGGGAATGGTGCTGGCAAACCGGATCAGGCCAACCAACCAGGCAAACGCCAACACGCCGATGACAATCATCAACAACAATAACGGATGCCGGGAACTCTTGCGTGAGTAGTGAACAGCCAAACCTTGCTCCCCTTTGGACCGCAGAATACAGAATCAGGATTATAGCATCCGGGCCAGAGTCTTCATCACCGTCATGCGCGCCGTCACCATGGCGATCACCGCCACCGTCAACGGCAACACCAACAGCGTCATCCAGTGGGTAACCCCCAGCGACAGATCGGGCAACAACCCCGATTGCAGGGAATCGGCCAAGGCCCCGATCCCCCAGAGCGTCGGCAGGGCCAGCAAAAGGCCGATGATCCCGCCCTTCAGACCCAGCGCCAGCGCACGGCCAGCAAATTGACGGGCAATATAGGAATCATGGGCGCCGATCAGATGCAACACCTCGATGGCGTCTTGATGAATGGCAAGGCCCGTGCGCGTCGTGAAGATCACCGTGCCAACGGTCGCCAGCGCGATAAAGGCCAGCACCGCCAAAGCCAGTGCCTCGACCGTCCGAACCAGTCGGATCAGGCGCGCCAGCCAGACACCGTGATCGTCGATAACGGCACCGGGTGCAACGGCTGTCAGCTTGTTCTGCAAGGCAGCCATATCAATTTCGGCCCCGCGTTCAAGCTGCACATCAATCAACCGCGGCAAGGGCAGGTCCCCGGCCACCGCACCACCACCGAGCCAGGGCTCGAGCAGGGTCAGCAGATTCTGTTCCGACAGCGCCTCGGCGCTGGCAACACCGGATGTGGTCTTCAGGGCGACGACGGCGGAACGCAGCCTTTTTTCGTCCTGGGCACGGGCCGCTTTCGCCCCGGCACCCCCGGCGATGGCCTTTGCCGACGGCTTGATCTGTACCGTCAGGGTGCCGCTCATGCCCGTATCCCAACGCCCAGCCAGCTGATTCAGCGCCAGCGTCCCGGCCAGCGCCAGCACCGACAGAAAAACCATAAAGGCGATCAGCCAGGGCAGGAACCCGCCCAACTGGTCGCGGTCGAGTTGCAAATCAGTACGGCGAGAGAACATTTACCCCCTCCCCGCCGTTAGCTGTAATTGCCCGTCGGTCAGCCCAAGACACGGATGCCCCAGTTTTTCGACCAGCGTCTTGTTATGGGTGGCAATAACGACCGTCGTGCCCAGTTTGTTCAGTTCGTCAAACAGGTGCATCAGCCTCAGCGCCATAGCGTCATCGACATTGCCCGTCGGTTCATCGGCAATCAGCAATTTCGGCCGCGCGATAACGGCGCGCGCAATGGCAAGGCGTTGTTGCTGGCCACCCGACAAGGTCGGCGGTCGCGCTTCTAAATGATCGTGCAGTCCAACCCATTCGAGCAGTTCGGCAACGTTCTTCTGGATTTCGGCCTCGCGGGTTCCAGCAACCCTGAGCGGTAACGCCACATTATCGAAAACAGACAAATGACGCAGCAACCGGAATTCCTGAAAAACGACGCCGACCCGGCGACGCAGAGATGGCAGTTCGCCGCGTTTGGTCGTCGCGATATCGCGCCCGAACAGGGAAATCAGCCCGCGTGACGGTTTCAATGCCAGATACATCAATTTCAACAGCGAAGATTTGCCGGCACCGCTGGAACCGACCAGAAAATGAAATGAGCCCGGCGCCAATGAGAACGAGATGTCCTGCAAAACCTCTGGCCCAAGGCCATAACGCAAACCCACGTTTTCAAAACGAACTACGCCGCTCTCACTATTCATGACGACCATGCAAACTCTAAGGATGAATCGGAAACGCTCTCTCAGGAGCATCTGCAAACGGCGCTCCCGACTCCGATAACAATGACACGGCCCGAGTGCGTCGTCCAGAGTCTGAAAACAATCCTTAAAAGGGCCTCACCACGGCTTGCGTTCAATCCCTCAAACGCATATAAACGACCGTAGATAAAGACAAATTGGTGCCCAAGAACATTTCATGATTATTTCTTGTCCCAACTGTGCGACGACGTACAACATCGATGCAGGCGCCGTCGGAAATGACGGTAAGGCTGTCCGTTGCTCCAGTTGTTCGCACCAATGGCTGCAAAAGCCTGTCTCTGATACCCGACCGCAACCGATGCAACTGCAGCCGTCAATGATGGCACCGCCACCGCCACCCGTAGACCCGGCCCAGATGCAGGCCCAGATTCAAGCACAGGTACAGGCCCAGGTTCAGGCAGCCGTCGCCGCGCAAACCGCCGCCATGGCCGCAGCCGTGCCCGCCGCTGCTCCACCGCCACCGCCGCCTCCGATGCCGGAACCCGAGCCCGAACCGGAACCAATGCCGGAACCGGAGCCGGAGCCGGAACCCGAGCCGGAACCCGAGCCCGAGCCGGAACCCGAGCCCGAGCCCGAAACAATGTTCGAGCCCGAACCAGAAGAAGATCCGCTGTCCGACGATGAACTGGAAGACATGTTCGGCGACAGCGAGGACCCGGACCCGGTCGAATCATTCACCGATCTTGGCGAAGATGACGGCGGCATTGATGATCTGGACGACATTCCGGACCCGGACCCGATTCCCCAATCCCTGATGGGCGATGATTACGACGACGACGATGATTACGACGATGATGAGGATGAGGATGATGACGAGGAAGGCGGCGGTCTGGTCCGCATTCTGGTCATCCTCACCGTTATCTTCGGCCTGTTGGGTGGACTGGGCGCTGGCTTGTTCTTCGGGCGTGCCATGATTATCGAAATGGTCCCGGCGGCCAAGGGTATGTATGAAATGGTCGGCCTTGCCGATCCGCTGGGCGCCGGACTTGAAATTCGTAACGTCAAATCACAGCGCGGCGTCGAAGGCGAAATCGATGTGTTGATCATCACCGGCGAGGTCGCCAATATTTCAGACGGACCGGGCGACGTCCCGACGATCAGGGTTTCCCTAATCAACAGCGAAGGCGAAGAGGTTCAGTTCCTCAACGTCACGCCTGACAAGCCACAGGTTCCAGCTGGCGAATCAATGCCATTCAAAGCGTCACTCATGGACCCGGCGGCGACCGCCCGGAAGCTGGAAGTCACCTTCATCGAAGGGGGCACAGCCCCTTAATTGGGCGCGCCTTCGGCGACGAGGACACTGGAAGTCAAAACAAGAATGGTGGAACGAGTCAGGCTTTCAAAACCTGACTCCTGTTGCCCTTTAAAGTCGGACTTCCAGAGGCGTTGCCCCGCAGGGCACACTATTAAAGCCAGTCTGGCTGTCTTTCCAGATCAAGTAGATCATCGACTTCGAGGCGACGGCGCACGACCGCATATTCGCCGCCGTTGACCAGCACTTCGGGCACCAGTGGCCGGGTGTTGTAGGTCGATGCCATCGACGCCCCATAGGCCCCGGCGCTGCGGATCGCCAGCAAGTCGCCTGCCTGTAGCGGGGCCAAAGCGCGATCCTTGCAAAACGTATCACCGGTCTCGCAGACCGGGCCGACGATATCGGCCGGGCTGGTCTGGGCACCTTCGGCGGGCTCGGCAACGGGAACAATTTCGTGAAAGGCGTCGTACATGGCCGGGCGCACGAGATCGTTCATCGCCGCATCGACAATAACGAAGCGACGCGTCGCACCTTCCTTCACATAAACGACGCGGGTAACCAGCACCCCGGCATTCCCGACGATGACGCGGCCCGGCTCGAACGTGAAACTGACACCCAGGTCGCCTAGAACTTCGGTGACGACATCGGCGTACTCAGCCGGTGTCGGCATCGGCTCGGCGCTGTCGCCATAAGGAATACCAAGCCCGCCGCCAAGGTCCAGACGCTCGACGGTCAAGCCATCGGCACGCAACATCGCCACCAGATCGCGCATGCGCACATAGGCATCCCGAAATGGCTGCATCTCGGACAATTGCGAGCCGATATGAACGGCCAGCCCAACAGGACGAATGCCCGGCAGATTCGTTGCCTTCCCATAGACCTCGTGGGCGCGGGTCCATTCGATGCCGAACTTGTTTTCGCCCTTGCCGGTGGTGATCTTGGCATGGGTGTTGGCATCGACATCCGGATTGACGCGCAGCGCCACCTTGGCCTCGAGGCCAAGGTCCTGGGCGATGGCCGACAGGGATTCCAGTTCCTCTTCGGATTCGACATTAATCTGGGCGATGCCAGCCCGGAGCGCATCGGCCAATTCATGGTCGGTCTTGCCGACGCCGGAGAAAACAATCTTGTCGACCGGCACTCCGGCTGCCAACGCCCGCTTCAGCTCGCCGCCCGAGACCACATCGGCACCCGCACCCCGGTTTACCAATGTGCGGATGACGGCCAGATTGGAATTCGCCTTGACCGAATAGCAAACCGTCGCATCGAGCCCGTCAAATGCATCGGCAAAATTCTGGAAATGACGTTCCAGCGTTGCCGTCGAATAGGCATAGAACGGCGTTCCGACATCTTCGGCAATGTCAGCCAACGCAACATCTTCGGCCGACAAGCGACCGTTTTGATATTGAAAATGATCCATCCGTCTAATTCTTCTTGGGGTAGTCGCGGGGGTATTTCGTGCCCTCAGGAAATTCCGGCGATCCTTTACGACCACAGGCACCCAGCGGCGAGGCCATGGCGAGAATAATCGCCACGATCAACGCCCGGCCAAGCCAGCCCGTCCTGATCTTGTTCATGGTTCTGCTCATCACAAACACCTCTTGCGTGCCTGAGCCGCAGCCTTCTTGACGTTTTCGGGTGCGGTTCCCCCGGCGCTGGTGCGGCTGGCGACTGATTCGTCGAGCCCCAGAACCGAGAACACATCGTCGGTAATCGCCGCTTCCACTGCCTGCATGTCGGCGAGGGACAAATCCTCGAGCCCACAATCCTTGTCTTCGGCCAGCTTCACCAGTTGACCGGTGACATGATGCGCCTGCCTGAACGGCAGCCCCGGCACCCGAACCAGCCAGTCGGCCAGGTCGGTGGCTGTCGTAAAGCCGTGTCCTGCGGCATCTTTCATCCGCGCCGCATCGAACGTCGCTTCGGCCAGCATGCCGTTCATGGCAGCCACGCAAATGGCCAGCGTATCGGCAGCATCGAACACCGGTTCCTTGTCTTCCTGCATGTCCTTGCCATAGGCCAGCGGCAGGCCCTTCAATTGCACCAGCAGGGAGTTCAGCGCACCGATCACCCGGCCGCTCTTGCCCCTGACCAGTTCGGCGGCATCCGGATTGCGCTTTTGCGGCATGATCGAGGAACCCGACGAGAACGAATCCGAAATCTTGACGAACCCGAATTGGCCGCTGCTCCACAGCACGATTTCTTCTGCCATCCGTGACAAATGCACGGCCAGCAACGATCCGGCGGCCAGAAACTCGACAGCAAAATCCCGGTCCGACACCGCATCCAGCGAATTCCGTGTCACACCATCGAAGCCGAGCGCCGCCGCCGTCGCATCCCGGTCGATGGGGAATGACGTTCCGGCCAGCGCCGCGGAGCCCAGCGGGCTTTCGTTCATCCGCGTGCGCGCATCAGCCAGCCGCCCCCGGTCGCGCCCGAACATTTCAACATAGGCCAGCATGTGATGACCCAGCGTCACCGGTTGTGCCGCCTGTAAATGGGTATAGCCCGGCATCACCGTTCCGCTGTGCGCTTCGGCAATGCCAATCAGGGTTTCCTGCAAGCCCTGCACACCGGCATCAAGGCCATCCATGGCGTCACGCAGCCACAGCCTGAGGTCGGTGGCAACCTGATCGTTCCGGGACCTGGCCGTGTGCAACCGCCCGGCGGCCTCGCCAATCAGTTCGGCCAGCCGGTTTTCAACATTCATATGGATGTCTTCAAGGGCGGCGGAAAACTCGAACGTGCCGTTCTCTATTTCTGCCTCAATACTCGCCAAACCATCAACAATTGCCGTCGCATCATCCTGGCTAATGATCCCCTGGGCGGCCAGCATCCGGGCATGCGCCTTCGATCCGGCGATGTCGTGCGCATAGAGCCGCTTGTCGAAACCGATAGAGGCGTTAATATCCTCCATCAGAGACGATGGACCCGCGGCAAAGCGTCCGCCCCAGATCGTGCTGGGGCCGGTTGCGGCATTTCCCTTTGGCGTCTTCGTCGACACAATTCGTTCCAGTGCAACTTGTACAAATGGCAAAAAACAATATGAACCCGTTTACAACAGGCCCTTACACTTTCCCCGGTTTTAACCTTCAACACGCGCTTCGCATCATCCTCGGGGTGGTGATTCTGGTGATTGTCGCCATATCCCCGCATCTTGCAAGTGCCGAAGCCGATAAATGCGACAAGCCGGGCAAACACTTATCGCAGATGAGAGCCAATAAAAAGCCCATTCCAATGCCCGAAACACCGTTTTTCGACGCCAACGACAAGCCCATCAATATATCCGATTACAAGGGCCGGGGCGTCGTTATGAATTTCTGGGCGACGTGGTGCGTGCCCTGCGTCAAGGAAATGCCGGATCTGTCGAAGCTGAAAGAGAGCCTTGCGGGCAGTGGCATCGAGGTGCTGGCACTGTCCATCGACCGGAACGGTGCAAAGGTCGCATCAAAGTTCCTGACCAAGAACAAGATTACCAATCTGGATGTGCTGATCGATAAAAAAAGCGCCGTGTTGCGCGCCAATCGCATCGCCGGATTGCCGACGACCCTGTTGATTGACGCCGAAGGCGGCGTCCGCGGGCGGGTCCAGGGTATTGTCGAATGGAACCACGACGACGTTATTGATTTCCTGAAACGCTGTATCGGACCCGGAAAATCCTGATGCCCGTGACGCCCATCCATGCGGTGTTGATCGGCGTTGTTATGACAATGACGGCCTGCACCGTGCCGCAATCGAAGACGACGTGGCAAAAGACCGGTGGCGATGGCGACCGCAGCGCCGATTCCGCGACCTGCTTAAGAATGGCCAACAGGGAAGTTGACCGCGAAGCAATGTTTCAAAGCGACGTCGGGCGGGGGGATCCGTTCGGGGGCGGCAATACCTGGAGCGCCAACATGTCGACCTATGACGCCAGAAAGAGCCAGTCCACCCTGTACGAGCGATGCATGAAGCAACGGGGCTATCGTAAAGTCAGGGCGACGAAACCATGACTGGCGCAACACCGCTGGAGGCGCTGCGCCGGGAACTGAAACGCCGGGAACTGGACGGTTTCATCGTCCCCCATGTCGATGCGTTCAGGGGCGAGTACATACCGCCCAACGCCGAACGTCTGGCATGGCTGACCGGCTTCAGCGGTTCCGCCGGCACCGCCGTGGTAACGATGGATGACGCCGCCGTCTTCGTCGATGGGCGGTATACCCTGCAGGTGGCAACAGAGGTCGATACTGAGCAGTTCCAGATTCGCCACCTGATCGACGAGCCGCAGACGGGTTGGATCACCGGCACTCTGAAGGCGGGCGGACGCATCGGTTATGATGCGTGGCTGCATTCCATCAATGATGTCAAAAAACTGAGCGAAGCCGCCCAGGCCGCCGATGGCGAGCTGGTTGCCGTCGAAGGCAATCCCATTGATGCGGTGTGGACGGATCAGCCGGCCCCGCCATTGGCCCCGATTGTCGCCCACGCCATTGAATACACAGGGCTGGAATCTACGGACAAGCGTCGCACCCTTTCTGAGGCCATGATCGTCGATGAAGTCGATGCGGTCGTGCTGTCGGCGTCAGACTCCATTGCCTGGTTGCTGAACGTGCGCGGCAGTGATGTCGAGTTTTCGCCGCTGCCGTTGGCCTTTGCCATCCTGCATGACGACGCGAAAGTCGATTACTTCCTTCACCCCGATAAGGTCTCATCTGACCTGAAAAGCCACATGGGCGAAGACGTCAGCATTCACGACCCCGATACCTTCGGAACAGTGCTGGATAATCTTGCCAAAGCAGGCAAGACGGTCGCCGTCGATGCGGCAACGGCGCCGGTCTGGATTTCTCATCGGTTACGCGACGGCGGCATCGAACCTATAAACAGAAGCGACCCCTGCCAGTTGCCGAAAGCCATCAAGAACGAAGTCGAACTGAAAGGCATGCGCACCGCCCACCGGCGCGACGGGGCTGCCCTGACGACTTTTCTGGCATGGTTGTCGCGCGAAGCTGTGGGCGGGGATATCACCGAAATTTCCGCCGCCGATCATCTGGAAGGCTTGCGCGCCCGAAGTGACATGTTCCGCGGCCTCAGCTTTCCGACCATTTCCGGGGCCGGGGCAAACGGCGCCATCGTCCATTACCGTGTTGATGATGACAGCAACCGGAAACTGGAAAGCGGTTCATTGTATCTGGTTGATTCCGGGGCTCAGTACCCGGACGGCACCACCGATGTCACCCGCACCGTCGCCATCGGCACCCCCACAGATGAGATGCGCGACCGTTTCACCCGCGTCCTGAAGGGCCACATTGCCATTGCCCGATCGCGGTTTGGCCCCGACACGCCGGGCAGCAGCCTTGATCGACGCGCCCGTATGGCGTTGGCCGAAATCGGCCTCGATTACGACCACGGCACCGGCCATGGCGTCGGCTGCTACCTGAATGTGCACGAGGGGCCCCAGCGTATTTCCAAACAAGCCAATCAGGTGGCGCTGCGGCCCGGCATGGTGATTTCGAACGAGCCTGGATATTACAAGTCCGGTGCCTATGGCATTCGGATTGAAAATCTGGTCGTTGTGGTTGCTGACGCGGACGACGACATGCTGGGCTTCGAAACCCTGACCCTGGCCCCCATTGACCGCACCCTGATTGATGTATCTCTACTCGACAGGGAAGAAATTGACTGGATTAATGCCTATCACAGCCGAGTGCGCGGAACGCTGACGCCGCTGATCGACGATCAAACGGCGGATTGGCTGGCCAAATCGACGGTGCCGCTTGACTAGCCCTTGTTAACGGGATGATAACCTATATAAGTCATTGATTCACAAGAGAATCATGACCTTCTTTAAGGGTGTTGGCGAATGAGTGTGCTTGATCTATTCGGAAAAGACGGCGCGGCGGCCAATGTCGACGCGACCGATCCCCACTGGGCGAAGACCCGCCAGGGTCATTACAACCGGCTGATTTTTGTCGACCCGGAAAGACTCGGGCTTGCAGGAACCCCCGGCATTTACATCATCTGGCACGCCGGGGTCCGCCCGGAATGGGTCTATGCGGCAAAATGCAAGGATCTGGCCGTCGATCTGGACAGCATACAAGATAACGATGATGTCATGTATTACGACAGACAGGGTGGCCTGTTCGTTACCTGGGCGCTGGTCCGCGAGGAACATCACGACGGTGTACTGAGCTATCTGTTCGACAACATGAACCCGCTGGTCGAAAACCCGAACCCGCCGAAGAAAAAAATCAAACGCCTGCCGGTCCTGCTGCCGACGGACAGTGTGGAGAAAAAAGGCAAAAAAGCCTCAAAGGGCTGAGGATTCGACTAGTCCGGCAATGTCTTCCATGATCAGACCAAGATCAAAATCCTTCGGCGTGTAAACCCGGGCGACCCCCTCGTTCATCAGCGCTTCGGCATCGTCATCGGGAATGATGCCGCCGACGATCAACGGCACATCGCTAAGGCCGGCTTCATCCATGCGCCGGGAAACATCGCCGATCAGCGCGCTATGGGAACCCGACAAAATTGACAGGCCGACAATATGCACCCCTTCCTGAACGGCGGCGGTGACGATTTGTTCCGGGGTCAGGCGAATGCCTTCATAGACAACATCGATACCGGCATCGCGCGCCCGGACAGCAATTTGTTCGGCACCGCTGGAATGACCATCCAGTCCGGGTTTGCCGATCAACATGCGGACACGGCGGCCAAGCTTATTGGACACCGCATCGATCCGCTTGCGGGCGGCATCATCATTATCAGCCGCCTCTGGCGTGCCCGATATGCCGGTTGGCGCACGATATTCGCCGAACACACCGCGCAGGGCTTCGGCCCATTCGCCGGTTGTCACCCCGGCCTTGGCGCATGCAATGGACGGTTCCATAATATTGTCACCATTGCGCGCCGCGGTTTCCAGATCGGCCAGCGCCGCCTCGACTCCGGCATCATCTCTGGCTTCGCGCCATTGTTGCAGGCGCTTAATTTGTTCCGCTTCGGCCTTGGCATCCAGTTTCAGGAAACTGCCGTCGCCTGTGGTCAACGGCGAGGCTTCAGCCTCGGTAAAGCAATTGACGCCGACGACCTTGCGCTCACCGCTTTCAATTGCCGCCAACCGTCGGGCGTTTGATCCGACCAGTGCACTTTTCATATAACCGTTTTCGACCGCCGCCACCGCGCCGCCCATTTCGGCGATGCGCTTCATTTCTCCGGACGCTTCAAGCTTCAGCGCCTCAACAGTCTGGGTAATGACCTCGGACCCTTCCAGGATGTCGCCAAATTCCAGCAAATCCGTTTCATAGGCGACAATTTGTTGCAAACGAAGCGACCATTGCTGATCGCATGGGCGCGGCAGTCCCAGGGCCTCGTTCCACGCTGGTAACTGCACAGCGCGCGCACGACTGTTTTTCGACAGCACCACCGGCAACATTTCCAGCAGAATCCGATAGACGTTGTTTTCCGGCTGTTGTTCGGTCAGACCGAGAGAGTTGACCTGCACGCCATAACGAAAACGCCGCATTTTCTCATCGGTTACCCCGTACCGGTTCAAGGTGATGTAATCCCACAATTCGGCAAAGGCGCGCATCTTCGATAGTTCAGTAACCAGCCGAATACCGGAATTGACGAAAAAGCTGAGCCGCCCGACGACCGTCGGGAAATCTGCTTCGGCGACCTGACCTGAATCCCTGACAGCATCCAGCACGGCAATGGCCGTCGCCATGGCAAATGACAGTTCTTGTTGGGGCGTCGCACCGGCTTCTTGTAAGTGGTACGAACAGACATTGATCGGATTGAATTTCGGCATTTCACTGCACGCGAAGGCAACCACATCGGCGGTGAGCTTCATCGACGGCACGGGTGCAAAAATATGAGTACCGCGCGACAGGTATTCCTTGATGATGTCGTTTTGCACCGTGCCTGACAGGGCTTCGCGCTTAACCCCTTGTCTGTCAGCCAGCGCCACATACAGCGCCAGCAGCCATGCCGCCGGGGCATTGATGGTCATCGACGTGTTCATCTTGTCCAACGGCAATCCGTCGAACAGGGTTTCCATATCGCCGATATGACTGATCGGAACGCCGACCTTGCCGACCTCGCCACGGGCCAGTGGATGATCAGAGTCATAGCCGGTCTGGGTCGGCAAATCGAAGGCAATGGACAGGCCGGTCTGGCCACGTTCCAGGTTCGTGCGGAACAACTGGTTCGAGGCTTGGGCCGATGAATGGCCGGAATAGGTCCGAAACAGCCAGGGTCTATCCTTCGGTTGATCTTGCCCGTTTTCCGGCTTAGTCATTGTTGCGCCTGCTAATTTATCAGCCATTTACAAGCCCTTCCGGCTATCCGCTATTTATATAATACATTGTTAATATACATAAAATTCAAGCGTCACGGAAAATCCTAGCAAATTGTGCATTGCAATAAAAGTCCTGAGAGTCTATTCAGAAAACATGCATCGAATGGGTTAGCCAAGGAGTATTTTAAATGAGCGACGCCGCCGAAGCCATCGACGAACTGCCGGCCCAGCCGGTCAAGGACCTTTACGAGATCGGCGAGATCCCGCCTCTCGGCCATGTTCCCAAAAATATGTACGCCTGGGCGATCCGTCGCGAACGCCACGGCGAGCCCGACACGGCCATGCAGGTCGAGGTCGTAGAGACCCCGGTCCTCGATAGCCACGATGTGCTGGTCATGGTGATGGCGGCTGGCGTCAACTACAACGGCGTCTGGGCGGCACTCGGCAAGCCGATATCCGTGTTCGACGTTCATGATTCCGATTATCACATTGCCGGGTCCGATGCGTCAGGCATCGTCTGGGCCGTCGGCTCGAAGGTCAAACGCTATAAAGTCGGCGATGAAGTCGTCGTTCATTGCAATCAAGATGATGGCGACGACGAGGAATGCAACGGCGGCGACCCGATGTTTTCGACCTCGCAGCGCATCTGGGGCTATGAAACACCGGACGGATCGTTCGCCCAGTTTACCCGCGTGCAGGCCCAACAGGTGATGCCGCGCCCGCGCCACCTGACCTGGGAAGAAAGCGCGTGTTACACCCTGACGCTGGCAACCGCCTATCGCATGCTGTTCGGCCATCGCCCGCACATCCTGCGTCCCGGCCATAACGTATTGGTCTGGGGTGCATCGGGCGGATTGGGCTCGATGGCGGTGCAACTGATCGCCACTGCCGGGGCCAACGCCATCGGCGTTATTTCTGACGAAAGCAAACGCGACTTCGTTATGGACCTGGGCGCCAAGGGTGTCATCAACCGCAAGGACTTCGATTGCTGGGGACAGTTGCCGGAAGTCAACGGCGAGGGCTTTGGCGATTACATGAAGGAAACCCGAAAATTCGGCAAGGCGATCTGGGAGATCACCGGCAAGGGCATTGATGTCGATTTCGTCTTCGAACATCCGGGCGAGGCAACCTTCCCGGTTTCGTGCAATGTCGTGAAGCGCGGCGGCATGGTCGTGTTCTGTGCCGGCACCACCGGATTCAACCTGACAATGGACGCCCGTTTCGTATGGATGCGCCAAAAACGTATTCAGGGCAGCCACTTTGCCAACCTGAAACAGGCGGCCCAAGCCAACCAACTGGTCATCGAGCGACGCATTGATCCGTGCATGTCGGAAATGTTCGCCTGGGACGACATCCCCGAGTCGCACATGAAAATGATGAATAACAAACATAAACCGGGCAATATGGCAGTGCTGGTACAGGCCAAACGCCCCGGCCTGCGTACCCTGGAAGAATGCATCGAAGGGTAAACCCATGACCATCACCGACCCGATCACCGTTTGTCGCGATGCCCTTGGTTCCGCCGAGGTGCTGCTCGGAAAAATCAGAGACGCCGTCGGCAACAAGGTGATGCGGGATGGCCGTGTCGATTCCGCCCTGATTGAGGCCGAACAATTTGCCGCCCACGGACTGTCCTGGGCGGCAACCTACGTCGAGGCGTTGCGTCAAACCCTCAGTTGGGCCGAACGGCTGGACGGGGAAGGCAACCTGAACGAGCTGGAAAGCCTGATCCTGCAAATCGCCTTTGGCGAATATCTGGCGCAATTGTCCGGCGGCATCGCCATCAGCCAGGTCGAGGTCGTGCGCCCCAACCACATGGGCGTCGATGACAGCGATGTCGAAACCTATATGAGCCCGGCCGTACGCACCCTTATATCGAACGGCAACACCAACGACGCCCGGATGGCGCTGGCAGGCCACATCCGCGACGGCATGAACTTCGGCAACCGGGGACTCAACGACGAAATGCTGGACATGATCACCGATCAATTCCGCCGCTTCGTCGACGAACAGATTACGCCCCATGCCCACGAATGGCATCTGGCCGATCAGTTGATCCCGATGGAAGTCATCGAACAGATGGCCGAACTGGGCGTATTCGGGCTGACCGTGCCGGAAGAATTCGGCGGCCTTGGTATGGGCAAAACCGCCATGTGCGTGGTCACAGAGGAACTGTCGCGCGGCTATATCGGCGTCGGCTCGCTGGGCACGCGTTCGGAAATCGCCGCCGAACTGATCCGGCTGGGTGGCACCGACGAGCAAAAGGCTCATTATTTGCCGAAGATTGCGTCCGGCGAGATTCTGCCGACCGCCGTGTTTACCGAACCCAATACCGGATCCGATCTGGCCAGCCTGAAAACCCGCGCGGTCAAGGACGGCGATACCTATAAGGTCACCGGCAACAAGACATGGATTACCCATGCGGCACGGTCCGACCTGATGACCCTCCTTGTTCGTACAAACCCGGACGAGCCCGGCTACAAGGGGCTTTCCATGCTATTGGCGGAAAAACCGCGCGGCACCGATGACAACCCGTTCCCGGCCGATGGCATGGATGGCGGCGAGATCGAGGTGCTGGGCTATCGCGGCATGAAGGAATACGAGCTCGCCTTCGATGATTTCGAAGTCCCCGCCACGTCGTTGCTGGGGCCCGAAGAAGGTCAGGGTTTCAAACAATTGATGGCGACGTTCGAAGCGGCGCGCGTACAAACCGCGGCGCGGTCCGTCGGTGTCGCCCAGAACGCCATGGAACTGGGCCTGAACTATGCCAACGACCGACTGCAATTCGGCAAGGCGATCTATGAATTCCCGCGGGTCGCCGGAAAACTGGCGTGGATGGCGGTCGAAACCATGGTGGCGAGACAACTGGCTCACTTTGCCGGGCGCGAAAAGGATTCCGAGCGACGCTGTGATATCGAGGCCGGTATGTCGAAACTGCTGGCCGCCCGCGTCGCCTGGTCGAACGCCGATAACGCCCTGCAAATTCATGGCGGCAACGGCTATGCCCTGGAATATCCAATCTCGCGCGTGCTCTGCGATGCCCGCATTCTCAATATATTTGAGGGCGCGGCGGAAATTCAGGCGCACGTGATTGCACGAGGCCTGCTGACAGGCCGGAATTGAACCTCTAGGGTCCAATAATGGTCAAGCTAACCAAAATATATACCCGAGGCGGCGACGGCGGCGAGACATCGCTGGGCGATGGCGCGCGCGTCGCCAAACACGACCCCCGGGTCGCCGCCTATGGCGCCGTCGACGAAGCCAATGCCTGCGTTGGTATCGCACGCCTGTATGCCGACGGCGATGATGACGCCCTGCTGGCACGCATCCAGAACGATCTGTTCGATCTGGGGGCCGATTTGTGCCGCCCAGACGATGGCAAGAACGAGGCCTTGCGCATTACTCAATCACAAATCGACCGTCTGGAATCAGAAATCGACGCCCTGAACGCGCAACTGGCCCCGCTGACCTCGTTCGTGCTGCCCGGCGGCAGCAAGGCCGGAGCACACCTGCATCTGGCCCGAACGGTCGTCCGTCGCGCCGAACGCCTGATATCGGAATTGATGGCGGGCGGCAGCACCGTCAATCCACTGGCCCTGAGTTACACCAATCGCCTGTCGGACCTGTTATTCCAGTTATCCCGTCATACCAACGGAACCGATGGCGATGTCCTGTGGAAACCCGGCGATAACGCCTGACGCGTCTTGGTCCCCCACATCGTTGACAGGCCCTGAGATTGTCCTTATTGTGCAGGTGCGAAGAGAGTTTGTACGCTTGAATCTATTTTATATTTCAGTGCACTAGCAGGTACCATGAAAGTTCTAATCGCCGTTAAACGGGTCATTGATTACAACGTCAAAATCCGTGTCAAAGCAGATAATTCGGGCGTTGATGAAGCCAACGTCAAGATGTCGATGAACCCTTTCGACGAGATTGCCGTCGAGGAAGCCATCCGCCTGAAAGAGGCCGGAACGGCATCCGAACTGATCGTCGTTTCGTGCGGCGAGGCCCCGGCATCGGAAACCATTCGCACAGGTCTTGCTATGGGTGCCGACCGCGGTGTGCTGGTCGAAACCGACGCCGAATTGCAGCCCCTCGCCGTAGCCAAGTTGCTTAAAGCGGTGGCGGAGAAAGAAGGCGCCGAGATGATTGTGCTTGGCAAACAGGCCATCGACGACGACTTCAACCAGACCGGCCAGATGCTGGCGGCGCTTTTGGGGTGGCCGCAGGGCACCTTTGCTTCGAAACTGGATATTAGCGAGGGCTCTGCCTCTGTGATGCGCGAAATCGACGGCGGACTGGAAACGGTCAGCCTGAAACTTCCCTGTGTGGTGACCACCGACCTGCGTCTGAACGAACCACGCTATGCCTCGCTGCCCAACATCATGAAGGCGAAGAAAAAGCCTATCGACACCACGACGCCTGACGAACTGGGCGTTGATGTGACGCCGCGCCTCAGCACTCTGAAGGTCTCGGCCCCGGCTGAACGTCAGGCCGGGATTATCGTCGCTGATGTCGACGAACTGGTTAATAAACTCAAGAACGAAGCCAAGGTGATCTGAATGGCTGTCCTGCTGCTTGCCGAACACGATAATGCGACGCTGAAATCGGCGACGCTGAATGCCGTCACCGCCGCTTTGCAACTGGGCGAGGTCACAGTCCTGGTGGCCGGTGAAAACTGTGGCCCGGTCGCAGAGCAAGCATCGAAGATTGCAGGCATTACCAAAGTACTAGTCAGCGACAGTCCGGCCCTTGGCCATGCACTGCCAGAGGCCATAGCACCGTTGCTGGTCGAGCTTGCCGCCAATTACAGCCATCTTGTCGCACCGGCGACGACGACAGCCAAGAACATCCTGCCGCGCGCCGCGGCGCTTGCCGATGTGGCGATGATTTCAGATATCATTGCTGTGGACAGCGACGATACATTCCAGCGCCCGGTGTATGCCGGTAACGCCATCGCCACGGTTCAGTCATCTGACTCCTTAAAAATCATCAGCGTCAGGACGACGGCGTTTGAAGCCGCCGCCACCGACGGGGCCGGTGTCGAGGTTGAGACACTGGATGGCGGAACCGCGCAGGACTTGAGCACCTTTGTCGGTGCCGAACTGACACAGTCGGAACGCCCCGAACTGACCAGCGCGCGCATCGTTATTTCAGGCGGACGCGGCATGCAGAGTGGCGACAATTTCCCGCTACTGGAAGATGTCGCCGACAAGCTGGGTGCGGCAATCGGTGCTTCGCGCGCCGCCGTCGATGCCGGTTTCGTTCCCAACGATTATCAGGTTGGCCAGACCGGTAAGGTCGTGGCCCCTGACCTGTACATCGCCGTCGGCATATCCGGCGCCATTCAGCATTTGGCCGGAATGAAAGACAGCAAGGTCATCGTCGCCATCAACAAGGATTCAGAAGCCCCCATTTTCCAGGTCGCCGATTATGGCCTGGTCGCCGACCTGTTCGACGTACTTCCCGAAATGTCGGCTAAACTTAACAGCTAAAGAAATAAGGACAGCATCATGTCATCGAACATCAATAAAATTGGCATCGTCGGAGCCGGTCAAATGGGCTGTGGCATCGCCCATGTCTGCGCCATTGCCGGACACGAGGTCCAGTTGATGGACATTGAGCAAGATCGTCTTGATTCGGGCCTGCAAAGCATTGAAAAGAACATGGCCCGGCAGGTGAAGAAGGAAAAACTGAGCCAAGCCGATATGGACAAGGCCCTGAAACTGGTGTCTGCGGGCACCGGTTATGACGGGTTCAAGGACTGCGATCTGGTTATCGAGGCTGCGACCGAGAACGAAGAACTGAAAAAGGAAATCGTTCGCGAACTGTGCAAGGTGATCCCGGAACACACCATTATCGCATCCAACACATCGTCCATTTCCATCACCCGTTTGGCCGCCCAGTCGGACCGACCCAACAAGTTCGTCGGCATGCACTTTATGAACCCGGTGCCGCTGATGGAACTGGTCGAACTGATCCGCGGCATCGCGACGGATGAGGAAACCTATTCGGCGATCAGCGAACTGACCACGCAACTGGGCAAGAGCCCGGTCAATGCCGAGGATTTCCCGGCCTTTATCGTCAACCGTATTTTGCTGCCGATGATCAACGAAGCCGTCTATACGCTGTACGAAGGCGTCGGTTCGGTCGAAGCCATCGACAGCGCCATGAAGCTGGGCACCCACCATCCCATGGGGCCGCTGGAACTGGCCGACTTCATCGGTCTGGATACCTGTCTGGCGGTGATGAACGTGCTGCACGAAGGTTTGGCCGACACCAAGTACCGGCCTTGCCCGCTGCTCGTTAAATATGTCGAGGCCGGATGGCTGGGCCGCAAGACGGGCCGTGGGTTCTATGATTATTCCGGCGACGAGCCGGTGCCGACACGCTAGGCGCTCAGGCGTCCTCTTCTTCAACGACCTCAATAAGATCGAGCGGGATGTCGGCTTCGGCCAGCATTTCGCGGGTAATCTGGGCAGCTTCGGACCAGCGTTCGGCGAAGTCGCCGCCCATGGACGCGGCATCGGCAACCACGCGATTGAGGCCGACCTGGATGATGGCACGTGCGCAATCGGCGCATGGCACATGGGTGACGTACATGGTGCCGCCCTTCAACGCCACACCCATGCGCGCCGCGTTATAAATGGCATTGCGTTCGGCATGTTCGGTCCAGTCGTATTTCGACGGACGGGCGTGGCGGTCTTCTTTCTCGTCGTCGATGAAACGGGGAAAGCCGTTATAGCCATAAGGGCCGGGCGTCCGGTCTTCGCCGACGATAACGGCCCCGACCTGGGTCGAGCGGTCCTTCGACCATGTCGACACCTCGCGCGCCAGCTTCAGAAATCGAATGTCCCATTTACTCATGCGTTTGATTGAAGCCTCTTAAGGAAAATAAGTCAAAGACGGTCTCAGTCTCGCTCCGCCAACCTTGTTTTGACTTCCAGAATCCTCGCCTCCGAAGGAGCGCCCATCAATGCAACTCCGCACGCAGTTGCTGGCGAAACACATCGATGGAAACCAGCTCGCCCTTGTTCTCGACATTCCAGAATTGCCAGCCATTACACGCCGGGGCCTTCTGCACATGGGCGCCGACCTGATGGATGGAACCATTGAAGTCTGAACAGGCCAGTGTACCGTCGGCACGCACCCGTGCCTTGTGACGTCGACGACTGTCGGTCAGCACGGTCCCGGTTTTCAGCATGCCGCGTTCGAGCAGGCGGCCAAAAGGAATGCGTGGCAGGTTGCGTTTGGGCGGCGTCGAGTAGAGTTTTTTCTCCTCGTCGGGAATTTCCCGCACCTTCTTCAGGCGTTCGCGCGCCAGCTTGACATATTCCTTTTCACGCTCCAGTCCGATGAACTGACGGCCCAGTTTCTTGGCCACGGCCCCGGTAGTGCCGGTGCCGAAGAACGGGTCGAGGATCACATCGCCGACCTCGGTCGACGACAAGATGACCCGATACAGCAGCGATTCCGGCTTTTGCGTCGGATGCGCCTTTTGCCCATTCTGTTTCAGGCGTTCGCGACCTGTGCAGATCGGCAATTCCCAATCAGAGCGCATCTGCAGATCATCGTTCAGGCTTTTCATCGCCTGATAATTGAACAGGTATTTGGAATCCTTGTCGCGCGCGCACCAGATCAGGGTCTCGTGGGCATTGGTGAAGCGTCGTCCGCGGAAATTAGGCATCGGGTTGGTCTTGCGCCAGACGACATCGTTCAGCATCCAGTAGCCGAGATCCTGCAAGATCGCGCCGACCCGATAGATGTTGTGGTAGCTGCCGATTACCCACAGTGCACCATTCGGCTTCAACACGCGGCGCGCGGCGGTCAGCCATTCGCGGGTGTATTCGTCATACGCCTGAAAACTGGCGAACTGGTCCCAGTGATCATCGACGGCGTCGACCTTGGAATTGTTGGGTCGCGTCAGGTCGCCTTCCAACTGAAGATTATATGGCGGATCGGCAAAGACTAGATCAACGGAAGCTTCGGGCAATCCGTTCATCAATTCGACGCAGTTTCCCTGCAGAATTTTCCCCCCCAAGGAGGTTTTTGCGGTTTTCATGTTTTTTTATAAGGCGGCTGTTTGAAGTGCCGCCTTTCCCTGCCCAGTGATTGAAGGCAGTCTGATTCAGCCGGGACTCGCCGTCAAGAATTAAATGGATTCAATGGGTTATAAGATATTCGTCTACCAGATATAGAGCCCCGGATTCACCTCGACTCAAGATGTAGACCTAAGAATCCTGGCGATCGGCTTGAAGCTGCGGCGATGATGCGGCGTTACGCCAAATTCATCCAGCGCCGCCCGGTGCTGCGCGGTGCCGTATCCGGCATTGTTCTGCCAGCCGTATTGGGGATGTGCCAGAGCCAGTTCCGCCATCATCCGATCACGGGTGACCTTGGCGACAATGGAAGCGGCTGCAATCGACAACGACCGCCCATCACCCTTGACGATGGCACGTGCCGGACAGTCGAGCGCCGGTTCCCGATTGCCGTCAACGAGCGCCATATCAGGAACGATACCAAGACCGGCCCTGCTTAAATCGGAGACGGCGCGACCCATGGCCAGCATCGTCGCCTGCAATATATTGACCGTATCGATTTCATCGACACTGGCGATGCCAACCCCGGTGCGTGCATGTTGTTCGAGCAAGCCAAACAACGTTTCGCGCTTGGCCCCCGTCAGCTTTTTCGAATCATCGAGGCCATATTTAAGGGCCTCTGGAAGACTGGCCATATCGAGGATGGCGGCACCGGCGACCACCGGCCCTGCCCACGGTCCCCGACCGGCTTCATCGACGCCACAAACAATGGCATAGCCTTCGTCGATGACAGTATTTTCGAGGCTGAAATCCGGCATGAGGTCAATGCTATCACGACCACGACGTGCTATGAACAGATGAGCTTTATTTGAGGAGACCCGACCATGACGCTTCCCGGTTTCAAGGGAGGAAAGCCCGTCCTCAGCATCATCATCCCGACCCTGAATGAGGCCGCGAACCTTTTCACCTGCGTCGCCGATTTGCAAAAGGACGCGCCCGACGTGGCCTACGAGATCATTATATCGGACGGTGCATCAGACGACGCCACCCTTGAAGAAGCCCACGCCATCGGCTGTCAGGTCGTGCGCACACTGCGCGGGCGCGGCCTGCAACTGGCCGCCGGCGCAACCGAAGCCCGCGGCGACTGGTTGTTGTTTCTGCATGCCGATACATCGCTTGATCCCGGCTGGTGGGGGGCGGTTAAGGAGTTCATGGATAACCCGAACAACCTTTACAAGGCCGCCGCCTTTCGCTTCAAGCTGGACGACGACGATTGGGCGGCGTCGATTCTGGAAGCTCTGGTTCACTTTCGCAGCAAAGTTCTGTCATTGCCGTTCGGCGACCAGGGGCTGCTGATCAGCCGACATTTCTATCACGACATCGGCGGGTATATGCCAATCGTGCTGATGGAAGACGTCGACATGGTCAGGCGTATCGGCGGGAAATCCATCCATCATTTCGATATCGACGCCGTCACCTCGTCGGACCGTTACCGGCGCGACGGCTATATGTTCAGGCCCCTGCGCAACCTGCTGTGCCTGACCCTGTATTTTCTTGGTGTGCCGACGCGGCTGATCCATAAATTGTACGGATGATGGCAAAACAACATCTCGTGGTCTTCGCCAAGGCCCCCCGGTTGGGAAATGTAAAGACGCGTCTGGCCGCCGATATCGGCCCCGTCGCCGCCAGCGGTTTTTATCGCCGCACGCTTAACGATGTGCTGAGAAGACTGGCATCTGACCGACGCTGGACCTGTCATTTGGCGGTGACGCCAGACCGCGCCGTCGATGGTCATCGTTTCTGGCCCCGTCCATTCAATGCCATCGGCCAGGGACCGGGTGATCTTGGGGAGCGCATGAACCGGGTGTTTCAGGACTTGCCGCCGGGCCCGGTGGTGCTGGTCGGCACCGATGTGCCGGGCATACGCGCCGCCCATATTACCGATGCCTTCCGCGCGCTGGGCAACAACGATGCGGTTTTCGGCCCGGCCCGTGACGGCGGGTATTGGCTTGTCGGGGCCCGGCGCAGGCCCGTCGTGCCCGACCTGTTCGGCGGCATCACGTGGTCAACGCCGCGCACGCTTAAAGACACGCTGACAAAGCTGAATGGAAAGAAAGTCGCGCTGCTGGACCCGCTCGACGACATCGACGACGGGGCGGCTTATGAGAAGCTGATTACAGGTGCTCTTTAAGGCGTGGCATCAGCTCGACAAAATTGCACGGCTTGTAACGGGCATCCAGTTGATGCACCAGAATATCATCCCATGCGTCTTTGCAGGCCCCGGGCGATCCGGGCAGCGCAAACAGATAGGTGCCACCGGCAACCCCGGCGGTCGCGCGCGATTGAATGGTCGAGGTCGAAATTTTCTGATAACTGATCCAGCGGAACAACTCGCCAAAACCGGGGATTTCCTTTTCGCAAACACGGCTGAACGCTTCTGGCGTCACGTCGCGCCCGGTCAAGCCAGTACCGCCGGTGCAGATCACCACATCAACGGCATCGTCTGCGATCCATGTGTTCAGCCGGGCTTCGATCAGCGATGCTTCGTCCTTGACGATGTCGCGGTCGGCCACCTTGTGGTCGGCGGCTTCGATCCGTTCAACCAGCACATTGCCCGATTTATCGTCTTCCAATGTGCGTGAATCCGATACCGTCAGGACGGCGATATTAACGGGCAGGAATTCCCGAGAGCCCTCTATTTTCGACATTATCAGCCACCATCAAAGTTTCATCATCGAGCGCCTTGTAGGTCGGCCATTTACCGGATGCGATGGCATCCAGAGACGGCGACGGTTGACCCAGTTGGTCGCGGTAGATCCACAGGTTGGTCAGTACACGCTCGACGAAAATACGGGTCTCGCGCGACGGAATACTTTCAATAAAGAACAACGGATCGTTCATGTCGTCGGTCGCCCGACGCCATTTGTTCAGGTTACCGGGCCCGCCGTTCCACGCCGTCGCCAGCAGGAACAGGTCGCCCTTGATCTTTTTGTCGCCAAGCAGAATGTTGATGTACTTCTGACCCAGCCTGAGATTGACGTCGGGCTCAAACAGGGTCTTGCGGGTAGCGTTCCAACGATGGAAGCGCCGGTCGCGGGCAACAAAACTGGCGGTTCGTGGCATCAGTTGCATCAGCCCACGGGCACCGGCCCAGCTTTTGGCCATCGGGTTGAAACGGGATTCCTGACGGATCACGGCAAACACCAGCGCCTTGTCGATACTGTACCCGCCATCAGGCTTCCAGTCGGGTAACGGATAGGCGGCACCATCGAAGCCGCCGTCGGAATACAGCGCCGAGTTAAGGCGCAGGGCCAACGCGGGCATATTGGTGTGGCTCGCCAGGGCCAGAATTTCCTTCGCCATTTCCGGTTTCGAACGGGCAGCAACGCCGCGCAGGTCGCGTTCAGCACGGCGTGCCTCGCCAATCTGCATCAGGGCCAGAACCCGGTGCCCGCCCTTCGAGGCGGCCAGATCATCGATTGTCGATTCATTCAGTTCCAGGGACGCCCATGTGAACGTGTTCTCAAGCCCAAGCATGCGCCGGGCAAGCAAGCCATAGAATGTACGGGTGTGGGTGGCAGCCTTGGTCAGCCAATGATTGACCTTTTCGGGATTGCGGCTGACGAGATGCGCTCGCGCCGCCCAGAAAGCCGCCGCCGAGGTCAACCATTCGGAATTATCGCCCAGCACGGTCGCGGCCTCGAAATGTTTGGCGGCTGTTGTCGTCTTGCCCAGTCGCCACGCGGCCAGCCCTGCTGTCCAGTTGGCTTCGGGTAGGTAACGCCCGGACCGTACGGCGGCCTTGGACGCCCAGTCCAGCGCCCATTGATCGCGACCGGCGGCGAAATATCCTGCGGCCAGTCGGGCACGGGCCTGATCCATATCGAAATTGGAAAACAGCTTATTAACGCGCTTCGTCGCGATCAGCTTTTTCACCGCCTTGGTCCAGCCCCGGCGCAGCAAGCCCCGGACTTTGCGCTTCAGGTTGCGGACTTCGCGGCGCTGCGAACGGCTGAGTTTCTTGCCTGGCGGCCTTTCCTTGGTCGCCGACGATTTGATGACAATCCTGCCGACGGACGGCTTTTTCGGGTGACGCCAATTGGCCGGGCGTCGTTTCAGGGCCAGCTTGTACAGGCGTCCGGCATCGGGATGATCGGCATAGTCCTGCATCCAGGCTTTCAGTTCCTTGTACTTGGAACGGTATTTCGTCGGGTGCAGGAAACGCTGGGCCATGACGTGGCCCATCAACGCCTTGTCTTCGAGCTGCTTGATCAGCTTGTCGGCTTTTCGCCAGTCGCCGCTGACCTGAATATCAAATATCTTGCGGTAGAGGACGGCGTCAGACGGGCTTAACGGCTGCGGCAGCACCCCGGCAAGGGCCGAGGCGGCGGGAACCGAGGAGATTTCATCTGTATCGCTGTTGGCGGCAAAAACCGATGGCGCGCCCAAAACGGCAACAACCCCGATGGTCGCGACCATCAAGTGACGTGCGATTCGCCGCATATTCATCAAAAAAACCAAGGCTTTACCCCACACCCGTTGGGACTGTACGCGCCGACACTTATAAAGCATCACCGAATCGGCGGCAACCGGGCTTGCCCGTCTGTGTTGCAGTGCAACATTTCCCTTGATTTTGTCTTCACTTTATATTAGTCTTTTCTAATCTACATTGGTTACATAGAATAGTTCCGAAGCTTAAGTTCAAAGGAACATCCAGATGCAGGCAATAATACGATGATAGGCATGACCGAGTTTCTCGACTTCTGGGGCGAGGACATCACCATCCTTGCAATCGGCCTGATCACCGGACTGTTGTTCGGCATTTTCGCCCAGCGCAGCAAATTCTGTTTCCGTTCCGCCGTCCTTGAAATGTCCCACGGCTTCGCCGGCAAGAAAACCGCCGTCTGGCTGCTGGCTTTTGGCGCGACCCTGGCCGGAACCCAGGGCTTGATATTGTCCGGCATGCTGGACGTCGCCGAGGTCCGTCAACTGGCATCACGCGGCAGTCTGTCGGGTGCCATTATCGGCGGTGCCATGTTTGGGGCCGGAATGGTCATGGCGCGCGGTTGTGCCAGCCGAATTCTGATTTTATCGGCCAACGGCAATCTGAGGATGCTGGTCACCGGGCTGGTCCTGACCATTGTTGCCCAAGCGTCTTACAGCGGCCTGTTGTCGCCGTTGCGTGAATATATCGCCGATATGTGGACCGTATCGGGCGGCGCGGAGCGCGACCTGAGCGCTATTCTGGGATTGTCGGGATACACTCCGTTTGTAATTGGCGTTGCCATCCTTGTCGCCGCCATCTCGCTTGCTATCCACGTCAAGATGCGTGGCTGGGTCGTTTTCGGTGCCATCGGCGTCGGTGTCGCCATTACCCTGGGCTGGGCGCTGACATACGCCCTGTCGCATTTGTCATTCGACCCGGTGGCCGTGCGCAGCGTTAATTTCATCGGGCCTTCCGCCGACACATTGATGGGCTTCATTACCGAACGTTCCCTGCCGATAACCTTCAACCTGGCCCTGGTGCCCGGTGTGTTCGCCGGTTCCCTGCTGGCCGCAGCATTTGGCCGCGAGCTGAAACTGGAATGCTTCAGTGTCGAAAACCGGCCGATGCCCCGTTATATCGTCGGTGCCGTGCTGATGGGATTTGGCGGCATGCTGGCCGGTGGCTGCGCCGTTGGTTCCGCCGTGTCGGGAAGCTCCGTGTTCGCGCTGACCGGCTGGGTAGCGATGGTCTCCATGGGGCTGGCCGCAGCGCTGACCGATGCCATGCTTGACCGCGAATATCCGACCGACCACGGAAATGATGTTATTCCCCCGGTTCGTTGGGCGCGTCGGATGATTTCAGCCGCCAAATAAAGCCATTTATAAGGAGCCGGATTTTTATTCGGCCAGCTTTTCCTGTATGGCCAGCAAATCGGCCCAGGTTTCGCGCTTGTGACTGGGCGACCGCAGCAGATAGGCCGGATGGTACAACGCCATGGTCGGCACCGGGCGCGACAGCCGTGGCGTCGCGTATTCAAACCAGCGCCCCCGCAAACGTCCAATCCCGGCGGTTTCCGCCAGCAATGACTTCGCCGCCGGACCGCCGAGAACGACCAGCATCTGGGGGTCAATCAGTTCAATCATCCGCTCGACGAAGGGCAGGCAGACGGCGGCTTCTGCCGTTGTTGGCGTGCGATTGCCGGGCGGTCGCCAGAAAACCGTATTGGAAATAAACGCCTGTTCGCGCGAAAGCCCGATAGACGCCATCATCCGGTCAAGCAATTGTCCGGCCGGGCCGACGAACGGCAAGCCCTGACGGTCTTCTTCGGCACCGGGCCCTTCACCAATGAAAACCACCTTGGCGTCTTCGGCCCCGTCGCCAAAAACCAGATTGGTGGCAGTTTTTTTCAAAGGGCAGCCATCGAATTTTTCCAGCGCCTGTTTTAGCTCATCCAGGTTTTTCGCTTCCCCGGCCAGCTGACAGGCGTCATGCAGTTGGTCTTCGGCGACAGCGGCGGCCTTGACGGCGGCCTTGGTCGGATCTGGTTTGGCGGGCACGGCGGGCTTTGGCGCAACGTTAGGCGCGGGGGTCGGCGGCGGTGCCTCAGTCAGCGTGACCGGTGCATCGGCGACCTCGGCAAAGCGATTGTGCGGCTCGTTGCCGATGGTTTCGTCGATACCGGCGTCGAGCTGCCAGCGCAAACTTTCCAATGCTGAAAGATTCTCAGGCATGGGCCAGACAATAACATTGTCGATGACAGGAAACATCCTCTTTCACAGCACCGAAACGCCCGTTACATTCTTTTATATGGTTGAGACGCTTGAGCGCGAATCTATGGAATTTGACGTTGTCATCGTCGGTGGCGGGCCATCGGGGCTGGCCGCCGCCATCCGCTTGCGCCAACTGGCCACCGAAAAAGACCGCGAGGTCAGCGTTTGTGTCGTCGACAAGGGGTCCGAAATTGGCGCCCATATCCTGTCGGGCGCGGTGTTCGATCCAATTGCGCTGAATGAACTGCTGCCCGACTGGCAACAACTGGATGCGCCCCTGAATACCCCGGTGACGGAAGATGAATTCCTGTATCTGAGCGAGAAATCAGCGCATCGCCTGCCGACGCCGCCGCAAATGAAGAACCACGGCAATTTCGTCATCAGTCTGGGCAACATGGCGCGCTGGCTGGGCAGTCAGGCCGAGGCGCTGGGGGCCGAAGTCTATGCCGGTTTCGCAGCCGCCGAGGTCCTGTATGACGACGACGGCAGGGTCACAGGCGTCGCCACCGGCGATATGGGCCTGAACGAAGATGGCAGCCCGGGGCCGAACCACGAGCCCGGCATCGAATTGCTGGGAACCTATACCCTGTTCGCCGAAGGCTGCCGGGGATCATTAAGCAAATCCCTGTTCGAGAAATTCGACCTGGGCCGTGACAGCGACCCGCAGACATACGGTATCGGCATCAAGGAATTGTGGGAAATCGATCCGGCCAACCACCGCCCCGGACGCACCATGCACAGCATCGGCTGGCCGCTGGACAACCGCACCTATGGCGGGTCGTTCCTGTACCATCTGGATAACAATCAGGTCGCCGTCGGTTTCGTTATCGGTTTGGATTACGAGAACCCGCACCTGAGCCCGTTCGAGGAAATGCAACGCTTCAAGAGCCACCCGGCAATTGCCCCGGTGTTTGCGGGCGCACGCCGCATATCGTATGGCGCGCGCGCCCTGAACGAAGGCGGCTGGCAATCGATACCGGGACTGACGTTTCCCGGCGGGGCCTTGATCGGGTGCGCGGCGGGGTTCCTGAACGTGCCGCGCATCAAGGGTTCGCACACCGCCATGAAGTCCGGCATGCTGGCCGCCGAAGCGGCTTTTTCCGCGCTGGGAGGAGAAGCGCCCACACCGGAACTCACGGAATATCCGAAGGCCTTGAGGAAATCATGGCTGGGGCGCGAGCTGAAAAAAGCCCGCAACATTCGCCCGGCCTTTCGCTGGGGGCTGTGGGCCGGGATTGCGTACTCGGCCATCGACACGTACTTGTTTGCCGGTCACGCGCCATGGACCCTGCACCACCACGCTGACCATCTGGCGCTGAAGAAGGCGTCGGACGCCCCGAAAATAGATTATCCGAAGCCGGACGGGGTGCTGACGTTTGACAAGTTGAGTTCCGTGCACGTATCGAACACCAACCACGCCGAGGGTCAGCCGTGCCATCTGCGCCTGAAAGACGCGGGCCTGCCGCTTGAACTTAATCTGGTCGAATACGACGGCCCGGAGCAGCGGTTTTGCCCTGCCGGTGTCTATGAATTCATAGAACAAAACGACGAGACTGTGTTCCGCATCAATTCCCAGAACTGTATCCACTGCAAAACCTGCGACATCAAGGATATGAGTCAGAACATCGACTGGTCGGTGCCGGAAGGCGGCGGCGGGCCGAACTATCCGAACATGTAAATCAAACAAGGACTCGTCTACACTCGCCGCACCCTCTGCAAACAGGAATCACCAAGAACCCCATGTCCGAACAATCCGACCCACCCAGCACGCCATCGTCGCCCTTTTATAAATGGGTGTTCATCGCCATTGCCGCGTCCTTTGTGGTGCTGTTCGGTGTTTCGATGCAGCCGTCGGACCCGCCGCCCGAGGCGACAAAGGAAACCACGCCGCCACCAAAGCCGGTAAAGGCCGCCGAAAAACCGGTGGAAAAAGCGCCCGAGACCGAGGCCACCGAAGAGGTCGCCCAGGTTGAGGCATCGAAGGCCGCGCCTGTTGTTCCGGGATCGCTGTCGGGGAACTATCTGGCCGGACGCCACGCCCAGACTAATCGCCATATGGCCGATGCCGCTCGCTTCCTGGGCAAGGCGATAGAAATGGAACCATCAAAAGGGGTGGTCGACCTGCCGCGTCGGGTGTTTCTGCTGACGCTGGCCGAAGGCGACGTGAAAAAGGCCATTGCGATGGCCGCCGGTATACTGAAAGACAACGCCAAGGCGACCATTGCCGGGCTGGTCATTGCCGTCGATGACATTGTTCAGGCGCGGTACCCCGATGCCCTGAAAGCCATCGAGAAATTGCCGAAGGGCGGGCTGAACGTTTATATGGCGCCGCTGCTGGATGCCTGGACCGGGGTTGCGACGGCAGAGAAAACCGAAGACGCCATCGCCCGGCTGGGGGCCTTGAAAAAAGATGGCACCGAGGCGCTGTATCAACTGCACAAGGGCATCATCAACGATATTGCCGGCAATGCCGAGCAGGCCGAGAAGGATTATCAGGCGGCAATCACGGCACAGGGTGGGCCATCGCTGCGGCTGATCGAATTGTTGGGCAATCTGTATGAACGCTCCGGGCAGTCCGAGCTGGCGCGAGAGCTGTACACGGAACACCAGAAGACCAGCCCGCGGTCGTCTCATTCCAGACTGGGTCTGAGAAGGGTCGCCGCCGGGACCGTGCCCAAACCGATTGTCGCCAACGCCTTTGACGGTGCGGCCGAGGCCTTCTTTGGCATCGCCACCTCGCTGAGTCAGCAAAACGCCAAGGAAACGGCGTTGGTCTTTGGCCGCCTGGCGCTTTACCTCAGGCCTGACTTCCCGGTCATGCAGATGCTGCTTGGCAATATTTTGCAGGACGACGGGCAATATGAAGACGCCAACAAGATGTACGCCGCCGTCAGTTTGAAATCACCGTACAGCTGGGCGTCGCGCCTGAACCTGAGTGAAAATCTGGACGATATGGGCCAGGTCAAGGAAGCCGAGGAATATCTGCGCGCCATGGCAGCCGAGGAGCCCGAGCTGGCGACGCCGCTGATCCGGCTTGGCGACCTGTTGCGCGGGCACGAAGAATTCAAACGCGCCGTCGGCGTCTATAATCAGGCGCTGGAGCGCATCGGCGAGCCCAAGCCCCATCACTGGTCGCTGCTTTATGCGCTGGGCATCGTGCTGGAACGATCTGATCGATGGGACGAGGCCGAGGCTAAATTCCTGCAGGCGATGGAATTCGAGCCCGACCAGCCGATGCTGCTGAATTATCTGGGCTACAGCTGGATCGACAAGGGGCTGCATCTGGATCGCGCCACAGAGATGATCAAGAAGGCCGTCAAGCTGCGGCCGACGGACGGCTATATCGCCGACAGCCTTGGTTGGGCCTATTACCGGCTTGGAAATTTCGAAGAATCGGCCAAGGAAATGGAACGCGCCGTTTCCCTGCGCCCTGAAGACCCGGTCATCAACGACCATCTGGGCGATGCCTATTGGCGGGTCGGACGCTTCAACGAAGCCCGCTTCCAGTGGCAGCATGTCCTGACCCTGGACCCCGATGACGACGTTGCCGGGCAGGTGCGCGACAAGCTGAAAGACGGCCTGAAGCCTGCTGACACGGCCGACAACAAGGCCGACTGAGCGGCGATGAGCCCTGCCCTTCAATCATCTGCCGCGCCCGCCAAGATCAATCTGTATCTGCATGTTTGCGCGCGCCGCGACGACGGCTATCACCTGCTCGACAGCCTTGTTGCTTTCGCCGATGTGCACGACACAATAACGGTCAGCCCGTCTGACGACTTGAGCCTCGCCATTGGTGGAGACTTCGCCCAGGACCTCACGGGCGACGATGATAATCTTGTAATCCGTGCCGCCCGGGCGTTGGCCACAGCAGCGGGGATCGAGGCCCGCGCCGCCATCACCTTAACGAAACAACTGCCCGTCGCATCGGGCATCGGCGGCGGGTCGGCTGATGCAGCCGCCACATTGAGAGCATTGTCGGGTTTGTGGAATCTTGACCTTGACGACGCAGTGATGGCCGCGCTGGCGCTGGCGCTGGGGGCCGATGTTCCCGTCTGTCTGGGCGGCCGGACGGCATTCATGTCGGGCATCGGCGAGACCATCGCCCCGGCCCCGGCGCTGCCCGCGGCCTGGCTGGTACTGGTCAATCCCGGCGTCGCCGTATCGACCCCGGCGGTGTTCAAGATGCTGGATGGAAATTTCACAACCGCCAACGGGCATTTCGATCATGCGCCAGCCGATGCCCGTGAACTGGCTTCGATTTTGAGCGAGCGCAATAACGACCTTGAGGCCCCAGCCCGACAGATGGGGCCGGTGATCGGCGATGTGCTGGGGGCACTGACGGCGACCGAGAATGTCCTGCTCGCCCGCATGAGCGGCAGCGGTGCTACCTGTTTCGGGCTCTATGGAAATCCCGGCGATGCCGACCGGGCCGCCCAATCGATTGCCCAAGATAGACCAGACTGGTGGATCAAGACGGCCTCGCTGCAAACCGATGCGACGGGGGCCTGAGACATTCCAAAATAGCCCTCCCCAGCGCTTGCCCCGGAACCTGTTTGCCCCTATGTTCGCGCCAGAAATTTGATGGGACGTCGCCAAGTGGTAAGGCAGCGGCTTTTGATGCCGCCATTCGCAGGTTCGATCCCTGCCGTCCCAACCAGCAAGAAAGGCTCCCTAAAGGGGGCCTTTTTTGTTGTCAGTTCCATTTAAGAATGAGAATTCACAGCTTAATGTTAGAATTCCATAGCTGAAGTCAGGGCGCCGAACATCCGTTTAACGTACAAGAGCAGACGTTTTCCTGGCAGGTGGCCAATGTCCATTATTAGCCAGAAGCGGACTTTCGTCGGTCTAAGATAAAGCGGTCTCTCTTTGAGTTCTCTCAGGCTGGTTTATGAAGTTCGATGACGTTCCCATCTGGGTCTCGAACAAAGAAGAAAACCGTTCCGTCCGGCAATTCTACGGTCTCGGTGATTGTGATCGCATGAGCGGCTAGTTGCTGCTGAACTGCTTCAATGTCATCAATTTCAAGGGCAATATGCGTAAAGTTAACGCTGACATCGAGTGTCGATCCCGCAACACCAATGATTTATGCCGACAAAAGGCGGGTGAAGCAGGTTTTTCTCAATTTGCTCAGCAATGCGGTCAAGTTTACGCCAGAGGGAGGGGAAGTTGCCGTCATATCCGCATTGAACGACGACGGATCTCTGTCCATTTCCATTGCAGACACCGGTATCGGCATGGATCAAGAAGAAATCAAAAAAGCATTAGCCGTGTTCGGGCAGGTCGACAGTGGCCTTAACCGCAAACACGAAGGAACCGGTTTGGGGTTGCATCTGACCATGGGTTTGATGGAACTGCATGGCGGTACAATGGTGGTGACAAGTGAGAAGGGCAAAGGCACCGAGATAACGGTCACTTTTCCCAAAGATCGCGTTCGATAGAATGTCGCTTAAGGATTAAAGGCGTCCCTCAACAGCCATTTTTCATTTCATGCCGAGAGTTCGACGCTCACTTGCGGTGGTTCCGCATGGGGCTGATACAGGCTGACGACATGGCGTGCCGGGATATCAAGATGATGCGCGCCGGCATCGTTTGAATGTGCCTGCATACTGATGGCGCCTGCGATATCGGGCAATGCCTGCGTATGAACGGGACTTGCCGCTTGCGGCGCGGGCGGATGCCAGATTGCGGCGACAGGATGGGTCTGTGTCCGGGGACCATGTCTTTTTTCATAGACCGGCGGTTGACGGGTTTTCGGACGCATTGCGTCCGGTTCGTCGACCTCGCGCTTCGGTGGCGTGATGACCTCTGTCGGCGGCACCGCCATCAGCGAGGCACCGTACAGAGCCAGATTGCGCTGGTAATCAACAGGGGCTGCATTCAACAACATGACATGCCTCCAAGGCCTGTCCTGAGGCTTGATTATAGCAGATTTCGCTGCATATATCCCGACATTTAGCTTTTACAACTGGTTTTCAGTCGATATAGATTATCATCAGAAGAAACCTGGAACTCTTTTAATCAATGAACCTCGTCTATCGTCCCGTCAATCTGATCACCCACGATGCAACCGGATTCTTTCGTTGTTTGCCGACAACCGACAAGCCCGACGGCACCACCGTCGCCAGCAAATCCCTGTTGAGCCATGACAAGGACAACATCAGCACGGCGGAAAAGAATGCGGCGCTGTTGAATCAGGCATTCAAGGATCTGGCGGATGCTTTCATTATCGGCGGACGCCCCCGGCTGATCGTGCCGCTGAATTCCTATGCCCTTGGCACCGGCGATGCAGCAACCATTATCGTTCAGGCATTCAAGGAATTGTCCGAAGAATTGCGCCCGGCGGTGATCATTGAATTGTTCGACTTTCCGGTCACCCTGACGGCCGACATTCTGGGCGATATCACCATTCCGGTCCTGCCGTTTTTCGACAAGTACATGGCGACGCCAAATCCAGACAACAACGACTTCACCGAATTTTCCAACCTGAATTTCTTCGGTGTCAGCCTTGATCTGGACGCCAGCGGCGCGACGGGTGAAGACGCCATCGCCGATTTAACGAAATTCTGGGCCGAGGCAACGAAGCGCCGATTGAAGGTCATTGTCCAGGGCGTTCAGGATCAGGACGTCGCCGACAAGGCACAGCAGTATGAATGTTTTGCCATGGATGGCTCGTTGGTCGGCGAGGACCGCCCCACCTTAAGCTAAACTCGCCAATCAAAACTTGACTTCCAGAGGCCGCGCCACGCGAAGCGTGCGTGAAGGCTGAAAGACCGCGCCACGCGAAGCGTGCGTGAAGGCTGAAAGACCGCGCCACGCGAAGCGTGCGCTATAAAAGCCCTTTCCGACGCATTTTTTCCAGTTCATCGGCATCCATATCGAGCAGTTCGGAGAGCACTTCGTCGGTGTGCTGACCCAACGTCGGCGGCGGCCTGCGATAGCTGACCGGGGTTTCCGACATGCCGATGGGACTGGCGATTAAATCGACGGACCCGGCCAGATCATGGGGCATATTGATTTTCATGCCGCGATGGACGACTTGCGGGTCTTCGAACACCTGGGCAATGGTGTTAACCGGCCCCACCGGCACCCCCAGTTCCGCCAGACCATCGAGCCAATGACGGCTGGCCTTGGTTTTCAGGACCGGAACCAATAGAGCAATCAAAGCCTCGCGATTGATAATGCGCTGGGCGTTGGTGTTGAAGCGGTCATCGTCGGCCAGGTCGGAGACCCCGGCAAAGTCACAGAACCGCTGGAACTGGGCATCGTTGCCGACGGCCAGAATAAAATGCCCGTCGGCAGTTTCGAACAACTGATACGGCACGATATTGGAATGCGCATTGCCGCGTCGGTGCGGCACCTCGCCCGAGGTCAGATAATTCAGCCCCTCGTTGACCAGCCATGATACTTGAGAATCGAGCAGCGCCAGATCGATGGATTGTCCCTTGCCGCCCAAGTCGCGATGACGGACGGCGGCCAGGATCGAGATGCACGCATACATGCCGCACATGACGTCGGCAACACCGACACCGATTTTCATCGGTGCGCCGTCAGGCTCGCCGGTAATGCTCATCACACCGCCCATGGCTTGCGCCAGATAATCGTACCCGGCCTGTGGCGCATATGGGCCGGTCTGCCCGAAGCCGGTGATTGAGCAATAGATCAGGCCGGGGAATTCGTCTTTTAACTGGTCATAGGACAGGCCGTATTTGGCCAGCCCCCCGACCTTGAAGTTCTCGACCAGAATGTCGCATTTCCCGAGCAGCCGACGGACAAGGGCCTGACCGTCGGGGTGCGCGATATCGATGGCGACCGAGCGCTTGTTGCGATTGGCGGCCAGATAATAGGCACTTTCCGTAGTATCTGCGCCTTGCGCGTCTGTGGCATAGGGCGGCCCCCACTTGCGGGTATCGTCGCCAGCACCGGGGCGTTCGACCTTGATCACATCGGCACCTAAGTCGCCGAGCACCTGCGTCGCCGTCGGCCCGGCCAGAATACGGGTCAGATCAAGGATGCGCAGGCCGTGTAACGGGCCGGTGTTTTGCGGTTTATCGTCGGACATGGGGTCACGCTATATTGCCGAGGAGCAGCCGACAACACGATAAACGATCAGCAGCGATTTCGGATCAGCTGGTCCAGCGACGCCTTGCCCGGGCCGTAGCTTAGAATCAGCAGCAGGGCGCTGGTCCACAACAGGTGGTCGGGCCAGCTCATGGGATAGACGAACAACTGAATCACCGCCGTCATACCCAGCAGGCCGAGGGCACCAAGACGCGCACCGAGGCCGATGACCAGCATGATCGGGAAAACATGTTCACCGATGGTCGCCAGCAGGGCGGCGACTTCCGGGTCCAGCAGCGGCACCTTGTATTCTTCTTCAAACAGGAATTTGGTGTTGTCGGTAATGGTAAAGCCATCGACCTTGGTGCGGGCCGAGCGCCAGAACACACCGGCGACACCGAAGCGCGCAACCAGGGCGATCAGCCACATGGGCACGCTTTCCAGCCGCCCTATAACGTCGGCAATTGCTTTGTGGGTCATTATTTTTAGTCTCCTTGGAAATAGCTGGTGAAAGTACCGCCGCCGATCAGATCGGCGATGGCGCTTTCAAAATCAAAATTTTCATCGACGGCAACGGCCCCGGCGTGCGCCTGGGTCAGATCACCACCGCTGATCAAAACAGACAGCAGGGCATGGACGCCGGGCTTGAGGATACGGACCTCGACATCCAGTGCGGGGCGGATGACCAACAGCGTGCAGCCACCGGCATCCAGATTGATGGTTTCGGGGTCGCCATCGCATGACTGATTGGCCTGCCAGATGGCGGCCGTTGGATAGTCCGATATCAACAGCCGGGCCGACGGATGCGGCGTCAGCTTCAAACGCCCAAGGCTTTCCACCGCAAGGCGTTGTAAATCATCCGCCGCCAGCGGTTTAGCATCGCCCGCATGGAAGGCTTCGTGCCACGCCCATTCCAGCCGCGCCACATCACCCAGATAGGGCAGACTTGCCGCCGGAGCAAAGCCGTCGAGGAAATCGCCGAAGCCGCCACCATAGAACAACAGGCTTGCGTGACGGGGTGGGCATCGCTGAATAAATTCGCGCGCAGTGGCGGCAAAGAATTCCTCGCCGACCAGTCTGGCGACCACCGGAAACACGGCCGTGAGCGAGTCCGTTAATGTCAGAAACGTATTGTTGCGATGGATGGAAACTTTCTCTGCCGCTGTCAGGCCGCCGGTCGCAATCGCCGACTCGATTGTCGCGTTCGTTTGCCCGTCACCGAAGACGGCTTGCTTGAACGCCGTTTGCAATTCAGGCAACGCTGACATGGTCGACCCCGCTTTGCATGAAGGTATTGGCCTTCGCCGCTTCGCTGAGCAACACCGACAGTTCCGGAATATCGGTGTCCCATTCGATCAGGCTGGGCACCGGGCCGGTACGGGAAAGTGCGCGGGAATACAGGGCCCAGACCGCATCGGTGACGACGGAACCATGATCGTCGATATGAATGTCGCGGCCTTCGTGGCGGGTGATGCTGTGACCGGCCAGATGAATCTCGCCAACCGCATCGGGGTTGATGGCATCGATATAATCTTCCGGCCGGAAATCAAGATTGCGACTGGAAACAAAGACGTTATTGACGTCCAGAAGCAGCCCGCAGCCGCTGCGCCTGGCCAGTTCGTTGAGGAAATCCGCCTCCGATATTTCGTTTATGTCATATGCCAGATAACTGGACGGGTTTTCAACCAGCACCTTGCGCCCGACGGCGTCCTGAAATGCAGCCACACGGTCAGTGACCAGATCCAGTGTCGCTTTCGTCAACGGTAATTCCAGAAGATCGTTCAGGAACACCCCGTCGGCCATGCACCACGACAGGTGTTCTGATACCAGCGCCGGGCGATAACGATCAACCACATCGCGAACGGCCCGAAGGTGTTCTTTGTTGAGCGGCGCAGATGAGCCGAGGGACAGGCCGACCCCGTGCATGGACAGGGGATAATGTTCGGCGATGGCTTCCAGATAATGATGAGTTGGGCCGCCGTCACCCATATAGTTTTCCGTATGCACCTCAAAAAAACCGAGGTCCGGGCGGGTGTCGATGATTTCTTTAAAGTGGACGGCCTTTAGCCCGACCCCGACGGATGCCGGAGGCGGGCTAATGCTTGTTGGGCTATTGCTTGCCAACATCAAGGGGGGAGCTAGCCGTTCTTCGGAGACAGGCTGGCGCCGACGATTTTATCGCAGGTGCCCTTGGGCAGAATCAGATAGGCATCGGTCTGGGCATCTTTCTTGGACGAGCCAGCGCACGAGCCATTGGCGGTAACGCAATCGTTCTTGCCAGCCTTGGCAACGCCGTAGCATTTTTCTTTCTCTCCGGCGGCTTGGGCCTTTTCGGCGACAGCCATCGTCAAGGCCATGGCCATGGCAGAAGCAATCAGAAGGGCTGGTTTTTTCAGGCTTTTTTCACGCATCAGTATGTTCTCCGAATTAAATAATGAAACAGAGCCTGAATATAGTCACGACCGGCGAGCAAAACCCATTCAACACGGCTCACATTTGTGTGAAGACCCCCCTCACCTTTGCCAAAGACCTTTTCCGGTATTAAGCTGGCCGACAGATCATCAATATGCAGGAGCCCCACCATGCCAAGCCGACGCATGATTATCCTTGCCCTGTTCGGGCTGGTTTTCGCTTTCAACCTGACCCCTGATGCGCCTGCAAAGGCCGAAACCCTGATGCAGTGCATGACCAAGTGCATCCAGCACGAAGGCGGCAACGATGCGACCAACAAGGCAACCTGCAAATCCCGATGTGCGGCATCGACCGGTGTTGGCAAAGCGGCCAAGCCGCGCGATTGCATGGGCGAGTTCAAGGCCTGTAAAAAAGGTCAGAAATCCAGTTCTGCCGTATACAAGGCCTGCAAACAGAAACTGATGTCGTGTAAGTAAAAACCGCAGAATTGGAGCGGATGAAGGGAATCGAACCCTCGTCGTAAGCTTGGGAAGCTTCTGCTCTGCCATTGAGCTACATCCGCATTCGCACTGATGCACCGACGTTCCCATAACCACGGGCGATTATCCAGACGCAATGACCGCCGCCAGTTACACGGATTTGTTATTTGAAGCGCGACGCCGCACCCCTTAAACACTATGGTGTGAACAATAAACAAGACAGGACCTGCATGCCAGAGCCCCTTAAATTCAGCGACCCCGATACCACAGCCAAGGGCGAGGCCAGGGCCGTTGTCGCCCTGACCCACCTGAAAACCTTGTGGTTCAATACAGGCAGTCTGTGCAACATCGAATGCCTAAACTGCTATATGGACTCCTCGCCCAAGAACGACGCGCTGGCCTATATCAGCACGCGCGAGGTCAGCGATTATCTGGACCAGATCGAGGCCGAGGGCCTGCCGGTCGAGGAAATCGCCTTTACCGGCGGCGAGCCGTTCATGAACAAGGCACTGCCCGATATGCTGGCGGACGTTCTGGGGCGCGGCTATCGGGCGCTGGTGCTGACCAATGCCATGAAGCCGCTCAACCATCGCCGCGGGCAGTTGCTCGACCTGAAGACCCAATACGGCGACAAACTGGCGCTCAGGGTTTCCATCGACCATTACACGCCGGAAAAACACGAAGACGTGCGTGGCACCGACACCTGGACGCCGATGCTGGACGAACTGACATGGCTGGCGGAAAACAAGTTCAATCTGGCCATCGCCGGACGCACCTTGTGGAACGAAGACGAAGCGACGGCGCGCACCGGATACGCCGCCTTGTTTGCGGCCGAGAATATCCCTGTCGATGCCAACGACCCCGCAGCCCTGGTACTGTTTCCGGAAATGGACGGCGGCATTGACGTGCCGGAGATCACTGTGCAGTGCTGGGACATCCTGGGTGTCGCACCGGAAACCATGATGTGCGCCACATCGCGTATGATCATCAAGCGCGGCGGTGACGACAAACCGGTTGTCGTGCCGTGCACCCTGCTGCCCTATGACCCTGCATTTGAGCTTGGACACGATCTTGCCGGGTCAACCACATCGGTGAAGCTGAACCATCCCCACTGTGCCAAATTCTGTGTACTGGGCGGCGCGTCGTGCAGCGTCGGCTGACGCCTGCGATATTCTTGAAATAGCCCTTTTTTCGCCTTAAAGCCTCCCAACCCTCGCCATAGTGGGTGTGTACAAACGTCTCCAGTATTTGAGAAACAGGAGACGACCCCATGCGAAAAACCCGCCACGCCCACAAAATCATTCTCGCCACCTTTTCCAGTCTTGGCCTTATCGTGCTGCTGCTGTCGGGCTGTTCCGGGGCGGCGGTCGAGAAAGTCCGCGACCTGAATGTTTCGCATGGTAACGGCGCAGCGTTCGAGGCCGCGCTGGCCGACGAATACCGGACCCTGGCCCTGTTCGAGGCCGACCGCATGGGCGACACATCTGACGCCAGGCGATATGCCGGAAAGGCTTTGCGGGCAGCCCTTGGCGATGTGCCAGAACCTGACCGGGCGCTGGCGCGGGTGTTGCCGGACGGCAGCGTCGATAACGTTAATGCCCAACGGCGGCGCTTGCTGAGCGTAGGTGGACAGGTTACCAATCCACGCGCCGCGGCCCGCGCGCGGGTCGGATTCGATTGCTGGCTGGAACAACTGGAAGAGAACTTTCAGCCCACACATATCGCCGCATGCCGTAGCAGTTTCACGAACGCCCTGGCCGAGGCCGAAGCGATCCTGCCAAGAGCGTTCGTTACCTTTTTCGATCACAACAGCATCAGATTAAAGGGAGACGGCGTCGATGCGGCGGCGCGTGCCGCACGCATTGCACAACAAGCCGATGGCTTCGAGGTCCTGATCACCGGCCATGCGGACCGGACAGGAACACCGGGACATAACCTGCGCCTGTCGGACAAGCGCGCCAATGTCGTGCGCCGACAACTGATCGCCTATGGGGTTGAGCCGCAATTCATTCGTATTACCGCCTTTGGCGAAACCAGGCCGCTTGTCATCACCCCGGATGGCACCCGGGAAGACAAAAACCGTCGGGTTGAAATCGTCATCACGCTGGATCCCCGCCATCAAGTATTCACTGGAAATATGGATCAGGCCGCACTACCTATGGACTGACGTTTTAATAATAACAGGCAAGCCCCATGCAGATGCTCGATATGGAAACACCCACCAGCTATGCGCTGATGACCCGAAAGATCGAGGTCACGGTCGAACCGGTGTATCTGCAACGTGAATCCAATACTGAAGTTGGACGCCATGTGTGGGCCTATACCATCCGCATCACCAATTTCAGCGACGAGACAGTGCGGCTGATGTCACGCCACTGGCGCATTACGGACGCCAACGGCAACCTTCAGGAAATTCAAGGCGATGGTGTCGTTGGTGAACAACCGGTGCTGAAGCCGGGCGACGAGTTCGAATACACCAGCGGTGTGCCGTTAGCCACGCCGTCCGGCTTCATGGTCGGCACCTATCAAATGGAAGATGCCGAGGGTCAGCCCTTCGACATCGAAATTCCGGCCTTTTCGCTGGACAGTCCCGACGCCAACGCCCTGATCAATTAGAGTGAATGAAGCTATGAGCAAGGAAAAGAAACTCTCGATCGTTACCGAAGAACCCGCTGCCAAGCCAAGCCGCATCGAGGCCGAAGACGCGGTTCGCACCCTGTTGCGCTGGGCCGGAGACGACCCGGAACGCGAAGGACTGACCGACACGCCATCCCGCGTCGTGCGCTCTTACGAAGAATTCTTTTCGGGTTACAACGAAGACCCGGTGGACCTGTTGCAGCGGACCTTCGAGGAAATCGAAGGCTATGACGAAATGGTGTTGCTGAAAGACATCCGTTTCGAATCCCATTGCGAGCACCACATGGCCCCGATTATCGGCAAGGCCCACATTGCGTACCTGCCAAAAAGCCGGGTTATCGGTATTTCGAAACTGGCCAGACTGGTCGAGCTGTATGCAAAGCGCCTGCAAATTCAGGAAAAGATGACGGCGCAAATCGCCAATTCCCTGAACGACACCCTGCAACCGTATGGCGTTGCCGTGGTCATCGAGGCGGCCCATCAATGCATGACGACACGGGGCATTCACAAGCCCGGCGTCACCATGGTGACGTCCAGAATGCTGGGCGCATTCCGTGAAAATCCGTCGACCCGTCGCGAGTTCATGGCGATGATCGGCAATCCCTCCAGCCACGAAAGCGGCCTGGTCTAGGCACGCACGGCGTCGCCATCGGGCATTTCCAATTCAATTCCTTGTAGAAACCGGGCAATAATAGGCCTTCGGACGCCGATTCGCGCGTCGGAAGCGGGATCAAGGGGGAGCTTTCTTCAAAACGATGATGGACTATCGTCCCATATTTCTGGTTATCGGCATTCTGCTGACGGCATTGTCCATCGGCATGATCGTGCCTGCCACCGTCGATGCGTTTGCCGGCAACCCCGATTGGCAGGTGTTCGCCGTATCGTCGGGCGTCACCCTGTTCGTTGGCGTCGCCATGACCCTTACGTGCCGCGCCGGAGGGTTGCGACTGAACGTGCGTCAGGCCTTTGTGATGACGACATTCAGCTGGATGCTGTTGACCGTGTTCGCAGCCCTGCCGTTCATGTTTTCGGAACTGAACCTGAGTTTCACCGATGCCTATTTCGAAGCCATGTCCGGCATTACCACCACCGGTTCGACAGTGATTACCGGGCTGGACACGGCACCGCCCGGCATTTTGTTGTGGCGCGCCTTGCTGCAGTGGCTGGGCGGCATCGGTATTATCGTCATGGCCATCGCCGTGTTCCCGATGCTGCGCGTCGGCGGCATGCAGTTGTTCCGTATGGAATCGTCAGAACAGACCGAAAAGGCCCTTCCCCGGACGGCCCAAATCGCCAGTTCCATCGGTGTCATTTATCTGGTCATGACCTTTCTCTGCGCGTCGGCCTATTGGCTGGCTGGAATGAACGGCATGGAAGCCGTCGCCCATTCCATGACGACCATCGCCACCGGCGGCTTTTCGACATCGGACGGTTCGATCGGACACTTCGACAGCGAACTGATCGACGTGATCGCCACCTTCGGCATGATCCTTGGCAGCCTGCCGTTTATTCTGTATCTGAAAACCGTGCAGGGCAGTTACACAGCCATCTGGAATGACAGTCAGGTGCAATGGTTTATATCCATCGTCGGCCTGGCTGTGTTGTCAGTAACCTTCTGGCTGTGGCTGTCGGGCGGCTTGCAGCCGTTGCAGGCGCTGCGTTATGCGTCGTTTAACGTGGTTTCTGTGATTTCAGGAACCGGCTATGCGACGTCGGATTACAGCCTGTGGGGCAGCTTCGCCATCCCGGTGTTTTTCTTCATCATGTTTATCGGCGGCTGTGCCGGGTCGACCACCTGCGGCATCAAGATTTTCCGCTTTCAGGTCCTGTATGCCGCCGCCCGCACCCAGATACATCATCTGTTACAGCCGCACGGGGTGTTCATTCCGTACTACAACAGGCGGCCGATTTCCGACGAGATTATCGTCTCGGTTCTGAGCTTCTTCTTTGTCTTCGGCATCAGTTTCGCACTGCTGGCCATGGGGCTTGGCATGCTGGGGCTGGATTATCTGACCGCCATATCCAGCGCGGCAACGGCAATTTCAAATGTTGGCCCGGCCTTGGGCCCGCTGGTCGGTCCGGCCGGCACGTTCCAGCCGTTGCCCGACGCCGCCAAGTGGTTGCTAACGGGCGGCATGCTGTTGGGCAGGCTGGAACTGTTCACGGTGATCGTATTGTTCACGAGGTCTTTCTGGAGAGGCTAGCGCCGGGCGGGGCAGCTTAGAGAAACTTCTTTATATTTTTCTCGAACTCAACGTTGAAGTCGGTCATCAGCGCTTCGATCAGATCGAACCAGACCTTTTCACGCTCGTTCAGGCTGGCGTCTTCGGCGATGGTGACGGAACGTGAGACCTCTGCCATGGCGAAGCCGCGCGATATTGCATTGGGCTCTAGGATTTCCAGCCGAACCTTCAGTTTCGCCTGATAGCGCTCAGACTGTTCATTGGTGAAAGCTCCCCTCAATCCGCCCTGACCGGCCAGCCGGGTTTCGATGACCGATGCATCAACAATTGTCAGGCGCGCGATGTTTTCGCCACCCGCGAGGCGCAGCCGGTCCGCAGCCCAGCGACGCAAGGCCATGTCGGGCGACGTTGCCATCCGGTGTTCGACGTTGGGGGCAGACATTGGTGTTTTATATTCCGAGACGATATCCAGTGTCCGGGCCTGCAGCATGATCGGTTGCAGATGACCATAGGTCAGTTCCGGCAGGGTCTGGGCCGGAGGAGTCATAGCGCATCCGGCTGCCAACAGGGCAATCGCCGCCGCGGCAAAAATTGAAACGGGTTTAGTCTTCTTCATATTCATCATCATCTTCATAATCGTCGTCATCATCGTCCGATGAGCGACTTCCCTTCAGGAAAAGAATAAATCCGACAATACCAAACAGCATCAGCCCCATGGCGATGCCGGCCATCCACACCATAAAGTTCGAGGTTTTTTCGTCCGGCGTTTTTTCCGGTTCCGGCTCGGGCTCGGGTTCCGGTTCGGGCTCGGGCGCGGCTTCGTCGGCCTTTTTGGCCGCAGCAGAAACCTTGCGTTCGGCGATTATCGAAGAGGGTTTTTTAATTTCTTTTTTCTTGGCCGTGATTTCAGGTTCGGGGCGCTCAAACGTCACGTTGTCTGCACACAACTTGCCGATATCACGTTCGTCATCAAGCTTCAGGGATGCGACCGTCTTGCCCGAAACGCGGCCCTCTGTCGTCGGGAAGTAATTCAGCACGTTGCCGATTTTTCCTTCGGCATTGATTTTGAAGCCAACATCATCGACGCGACCGTCGCCGTCATAATCGATGGTAAACACGCCGGCCAACCAGAACATCCGGCCATCGATATTGTATTCACCGGGCGCCCACAAATCGGTGACTAGGCGTTCGCACATTTTGGCGATGTTGGGGTCGACCTTCGGCGGCGGGGCGGCGGCGATACCCATATCTGCGGGCGAGGTATAGGTCTTGCCTTCAACCCGATCCATATCCGTTGCCGGTGCTGTGTCACCCACATGTTTCAGCGTCTCGGCTTCGGGTGTTGTGACAGCATCGCCCCCTGCTTCGGCAGCGGCATCGCCCGATTGTTGTTCTGCCTCTGGCTGTTGTTCTTGCGGGCGTATGATCTGCAACGGCGCGGCACCACCTGAATCACTATCCAGCCCCATATCGGGCATCGGCCCCTGGCGCAGGGTCTGGCCCGGCAAGGGAACTGCGCTATTGACGCTCGGCAGGGGAACGGCCCCGCCCATTCCCGGCAACGGCGCATTGTCGTCTTTCTTTTCCTTTGTCGTCGCTGCCCGGCGTGGCTGATTGTCGCGGGCCGGACGGGGCAAAATCAACTGCCGGGCGAACCAGTCATCGACCGGTTCGGTGCAAAAATCATCACCCTTTTCAAGACGCATGCTCTTGGTTTGCAGTTCGATCTTGAATTCGTAACGGTCGCCGTCATTCAGACTGGCGGCCATGTCGTCGCAGTCCAATTGCCCGGCCAGCGCCGGGGCGGCAACCATCGACGCCAGAAGCATCGATGTTGCTGTGAAAGCGATTGAGAAAATCTTGTCTGATCTGGCCATCATTCTTTTCCGAATCCAACACCCGTTGGAATGCTGTCAGATTACGTGAGAGCCTATTAATAAAGTGTAATCGCAGCAGTCGGATATCAAGCCCTGATTAATCGCCCATGCACCAGGCGAGAATGCCCTTTTGCGCATGCAGCCGATTTTCGGCCTCGTCCCAGACGACCGAATGGGGGCCGTCGATGACGGCGTCGGTCGCTTCCTCGCCACGATGGGCGGGCAGGCAATGCATAAACAGGGCATCAGGGGCGGCCAGTTTCATCAGGTCCTCGTTGACCTGATAAGGGCTAAGCAGATTGCGGCGTTCATCGGCGTCACTGTCGCCCATGGACACCCATGTGTCGGTAACGACGCAATCGGCCCCGGCGACGGCGGCGGCCGCATCGCTGGTCAGGGTGACATCCCCACCTTCTGCCGCAGCCCATTTGAGCACACCGGCAGGCGGGTTGAGTTTTTCGGGGCACGCCAGACGCAGCGCAAAGCCGAAACGCACGGCTGCGTGAATCCACGACACCGCCATGTTGTTGCCGTCCCCACTCCAGGCGACGGTGCGCCCGGCGATGGGGCCTGAGTGTTCTTCAAACGTCATAATATCGGCCATCAACTGACACGGATGACTGTCATCGGTCAGGCCGTTGATTACCGGCACGGTCGCGTATTCCGCCAGTTCGGTCAGCTTCGCCGGATCGCCGGTACGAATCATAATGGCGTCGACATAGCGCGACAGGACGCGCGCCGTATCCGATATGCTTTCGCCGCGCCCGATCTGCGAGGACTCGCCTTCCAGCACGACGACTCTGCCGCCCAGCTGCTGCATGCCGACTTCGAACGACACGCGGGTCCGTGTCGACGGCTTTTCGAACAACAGGGCCAGAGTCTTGTCGGCCAGCGGCGCGACGGCATCGCCATTCTTGAAACCGGTTCCGATATCAAGGATGCCGCGCAAGGTCCCGGTATCCAGTTTGTCGAGGTCGAGAAAGTGCCTCGGTGTTTTCTTGTGGGTGCTCATGGTTTGCTCCTTACGACGGCGTTGAGAATATCCATCGCTTCATCAACATGACTTTCGTCAATAATCAGGGGCGGCAACAGCCTGACCACATTGTCACCGGCACCGACCGTTAGCAGCCCGGCATCCTGCAGGGCCGATTTCAGGACGGCGGAATCGCCGACACATTTCAGGCCGATCATCAATCCGGCACCGCGGACGTCTTCGATGACGTCGGTATTTGCTTCGGCCATTTCGCGCAGCCGCTTCCACAGGGTTTCGGCAATCGCATCAACACGGTCCATAAAGCCCGGCTTCAGCATCACATCCAGAACTGCATTTGCCGTCGCCATGGCCAGCGGATTGCCGCCGAAGGTCGACCCATGGGTGCCCGCAGATAATGCCTGGGCTGCGTGTTCGGTCGCCACGCAGGCGCCGATTGGAAAACCGCCGCCGAGTCCCTTGGCCAAGGTCATGATATCGGGCGCGACATCAGCCCACTGATAGGCGAACAGCTTGCCGGTCCGCCCGAGCCCGGTCTGGACTTCGTCGAACATCAGCAGCAAGCCGAATTCATCGGCGATATCGCGCAGGCCTTTCAGGTAATCCATGCTGGCGGTGTGAATGCCGCCTTCGCCCTGCACCGGTTCGACCAGAATGCCCGCCGTCTGCTCGGTCACGGCGGCCCGCATTTCATTCAAGTTGCCAAAGGCGACATGGTCGAAGCCATCGGGGATCGGCGCGAACCCGGCCATATGCTTTTCCTGGCCGCCGGCGGCGACCGTCGCCAGTGTGCGTCCATGAAATCCATTGCTGGCCGCGATCACCCGGCAGCGTTCCGGATGGCCGTTGTCGCTGTGGAACTTGCGGATCATCTTCAGGCCACACTCCACGGCCTCGGCCCCGGAATTACAAAAGAACACCGTGTCGGCGAAGCTTTCGGCGACCAGCCTGGCGGCCAGGGTTTCCTGACCCGGAACCCGGTACAAATTCGATGTATGCCAAAGCGTGCCAGCTTGCTCGCCCAACGCCTTGATCAGGTGCGGATGACAGTGGCCGAGGGAATTGACGGCAACGCCGGACGCAAAGTCCAGATACTGCCGACCGTCCTCGTCGAACAGATAGACGCCTTCGCCCCGCACGAAGGCGAGGTCGGCTCTGGCATAGGTTGGCATCACAACATCAATCACGGAATACTCTCCGGTACAAAATTAATCAGTCTTGCGCGACGGAAAGCGGCCAAGTATCTGAATCTCGGGCGGAAAAGTCAATAAATATGCGGGCCGGAGGCCCGGGGGGAGGAACCGATGGAAGTGCTTGAGAATTCAGGCCTTCAGTCGGTAACCGGACTTGAACATCTGTCGGCTCAACAACCACAAGGCGGCATTCACCCCGACCATCACGGCGACGCCCAGGGTCGGGTCGCCATCGGACGTGCCGATAAAGCCATAACGGAAACCGTCAATCATATGGAAGAACGGATTGAACAGGGCCGCCGTCTGCACCGCGTCGGGCAATCGCTGGATCGAATAAAACGTGCCCGACAGGAACGACAACGGCGTAACCAGAAAGTTCGTCACCGCCGCGATGTGGTCGAACTTTTCCGACCAGATGCCGCCGATCACACCCAGCAGAGACAACATCAGCGAGGCGGCAAACCCGTGAAACAGAACATAGCCCGGATGGGTGATCTGGAATGGCACGAACACGGACATGGCGGCAGCCACAACGCAGCCGATCAGCACGCCGCGCGACGCCCCGCCCATGGCGATGGCCAGGGTCAACTCATCGGCGGTAAACGGTGGCATCAGGGTGTCGACGATATTGCCCTGAACCTTGGCGATGACCAGCGACGACGAGGTGTTGGCGAAGGCATTCTGGGCGATCGACATCATGATTAGGCCCGGTGCCAGAAATTCCAGAAACGGCACGCCGCCGACCATGCTGCCAGCACGTTCACCAATAGCCAACGAGAACACCGCAAGAAACAGCAGCGTGGTCACCACCGGCGCGATCATGGTCTGGGTATAGACCTTGGTAAAGCGCCTGACCTCGCGCAGGTACAAGGTCCACACGCCGAGCCAGTTGCCAGGCTTTGCAACAAAATCGAGGTTTGCTTTAAAAGTGTTATTCATCAGGTTGTTATATAAGCACACACGGTCGCGTTGCTATAAAAAGTCACAATGGACAAAAAAACCGCCCGAAAAAAACCGCGCAAGGCGACCCAGACGTCGCTGGAAAACGCCGCGCTTTATTATCTTGAGCGCTTCGCCACCTCTGCGGAGAACTTGCGCGATGTGCTGATGCGCCGCGTCGAGCGTTCTGTGCGCCATCACGACACGGACCCCCACGAAGGGGCGGCTTTCGTCGATGCGCTGATCGTGCGTTATCTGGAGTGCGGGCTGCTTGACGACTTGGCCTTCGCCCGCACCCAGGCCGCATCCATGAACCGGCGCGGCAAATCGATCCGCGCCATCCGCGCACGCCTGATGCAAAAACGGGTTTCCAGCGCCGATATCGACGACGCCGTTGAAGCGCTGGCCCAGGAAACGCCGTCGCCCGATCTTGCCGCCGCCATCGCCTATGCAAAGAAACGGCGGCTGGGACCATGGCGAACGCGGGAAAAAGACGAGGACGGGCGGGAAAAGGAATTGGCGGCGTTGGCCCGTTCGGGCTTTTCCTATAGCATTGCGCGGCTGATCGTCGAGACCGAAGATACAGCCGATATTGAAGCCGAACTTGAGCGGAGCTGAGCTAAGCATATGGATCAACTGACACACTTCTGGGGGCTTGTTGTCGACGTTTGGGAAACCGGCGTATTCGGCGTCGATATCTCGCGCATCCTGATCGCCGCAGGCATTTTTCTGGCCTTTTTGCTGGTTCGCCATCTGCTCACCCGCTTCGTCATCAATACATTGAAGGCCCTGACCAAAAGGACCAAAACCGGGCTCGATGACGCCGCCATTGATACCCTGGAAGAGCCACTGCGGCTGATCCCGATCATTTTGGGCGCGTTTTTCGTGTTCGAGTATCTGGAACTGTCGGGAGCCTTTTCGACCATTGCCGATAACATCGTCCGCTCGCTGATCGCCTTTTGCATCTTCTGGGGATTTTTAAGGCTGGTAACGCCGCTGAGCGTGGTGCTGACGAAGCTGGAAAAAGTCTTTACCGCCGCCATGGTCGACTGGTTGGTCAAGGCGGTTCGCGCAGCCCTGATATTCATCGGGGCGGCGACCATTCTGCAAATCTGGGGGATCGAGGTCGGGCCCATTCTGGCTGGACTGGGACTGTTCGGCGTCGCCGTCGCGCTGGGCGCACAGGACCTGTTCAAGAACCTGATCGCCGGTATTTTGATCATCGCCGAAAAACGCTTCAACAAGGGTGACTGGATCAAGGTTGACGGCACGGTTGAGGGCACGGTGGAAACCATCGGCTTCAGGTCAACCGTGGTGCGCCGGTTCGACAAGGCGCCGGTGTATGTTCCCAACACGAAACTGTCGGATTCAGCGGTCACCAACTTCACCGCAATGACCCACCGCCGCATCTATTGGCAGATCGGCATCGAATACCGCGCCAGCGTCGATCAGCTGCGCCAGGTCCGCGACGGCATCGAAGCCTATGTATTGGAAAACGACGCATTCGCCAAGCCACCCGCCGTGCCGCTGTTCGTGCGCATCGACAAGTTTTCCGACAGTTCCATCGACATCATGCTGTATTGCTTCACCCGGACTACCGATTGGGGCAAGTGGTTGGAAATAAAAGAAGAACTTGCCTACGCCATCAAGGATATTGTCGAGGGCGCCGGGTGTGGCTTTGCCTTTCCCAGCCAATCCCTATATGTGGAGGCGATGCCCGCTGAGGAGCCGGAAGTTTTTCAACCCCCTGAAACCAAGAAACGCGAGAAGCAATCATGACCGTGACCATTTACCACAACCCACGCTGTTCCAAATCCCGCACCACCTTGCAGGTGCTGGAAGACAAGGGCATCAAGGCGAACGTCGTCGAATACCTGACGACACCGCCCGATGCGGCTGAATTGAAGAACATTCTGAAAATGCTGGGCATGTCGCCGCGCGAACTGCTGCGTAAAAAGGAAGCCAAGGAAGCCGGGCTTGACGATCCCGCCCTTGAAGGCGACGCGCTGATCGCCGCCATGGTCGCCAATCCCATCGTAATAGAGCGCCCGATTGTGGTTTCCGGCGGCAAGGCAAAGATCGGCCGCCCACCAGAAGGCGTTTTGGAGATACTATAAATTCTGTCGAAATTAAAACCTGGCTTCCAGAGGCCGCGCCACGTAGTGCGACAACAAATGACAACGTTTTGTTTACCATAATGCCCGTAAACTGCATGGGCGTTGTATGATCGGGGCAATTTGTCGCCCAAAGGGTAAGGTTCGTTGAAAAAAACCGAGCGCAAATACAAGAACGGCGAGCTGGTCTTTCGCGAAAGCGAGGCCTCATCATCGGTGTTTGTTGTCGTTAAAGGCAATGTCGAACTGACAAAGTCGGGCGAAATGGGCTCGGTGATGCTGGCGATGCTGGGACCTGACGAAATGTTCGGTGAAATGGGCATTTTAGATAAAAGCAGGCGCAGCGCCACGGCAACCGCCGTCGGCACGGTCGTTCTGGAAGAAACATCGCGCGACGACTTCATGGATGCGCTGAGCAACGAGCCAGGGCTCGCAAAAGAAGTCATGGCCAAGCTGGTCGAGCGCTTACGCGCCGCCAACGAACGTCTGGCCCACCCGACAACCGTCGAGAAGCCGACAAAATCTGGTGGCGGGTCGATGTTCGAATTGATCCGGCGAATGGTGTCATCGGGTGGCAGCAGTAGCGACAGAATAGAAATCCGGGTCGCGCCGTTGTTCGGTGAAGAACCGGGCGCTGCTGAAGCGCAAACAAAACACGTCGTTCAGTCCCTGGGCAAACGCAAGCATATCCGCGTTCGGGCGCAAAAGAAAATGCCGGACATTGATCCGGAATTGCACCCCGACGACAGGATGCGGGCCATCATCAAGACCGCCCACGAAATTCTTGCCGACACCAACAGCGACCTGATGATCTGGGGCGACATTCCGCCGCCGGGCACGACCATCCACCTGCATTTCATTTCCGCCGTAACTGACGACGACGACCGGCCGGGCTGCATGCTGCCAATGTCGATACTGACGCTGCCGGTCGGCTATGGACCGGAATTGGCCGAACTGTTGCTTGCCGTGGCGCTGGCCGCAACGGTCAGCAAGAACGAAGACAAGCGGATAAAAATATCCCAGTCCCTGTCAGAAGCCCTGTACGCCGCCATGCCTGCCGTACAGAGCCTGCCCCATGACCTGACGACGCGCGAACGGTCGGCCATTCAGATGTGTTACGGCAACGCCGTTGCCACCATGGCCGCCCAGCGCGGCACCGCTGATTTATATCAGGTCGCCGCCCAGACCTATCGCGCGGCGCTGGATACCCTGCAACGCGACGATAATCCGCTGGACTGGGCGATGACCAACAAACATCTGGGTGCCGTGTTGCAGGCCATGTCCGAACGCAACGGCGGAGCCGAGGCCCTGGCCGGAGCCGCCGAAGCCTTCGCCGCCGCACTGGAAGTCTTCACCCGCAGCGCCTTTCCGGTGCAATGGGCATCCATTCAGAACCGCCTTGGCGTGGTCCTTTTTAAAATCGACCTGAAGGGCAATCAGGGCGAGATGATCAAGGAGTCCCTGAACGCTTTCCAGGCCGCTGTGCAGGTCTTTACCCGCACCGAGTATCCCGACCGCTGGGCCGAGGTCATGAACAATTTTGCGCAAGCCGCCCAGGTGTTAGGCGAGCAGCTTCACAACGCGGAAGTCCTGGAAAAGGCGACCGAGGCCTGCCGCGGGGCGCTGGAAATCAGAACCCGTGAAAAAGGGCCGGTGCTGTGGGCGGCGACCCAGAATAACTTAGGATCAGGATTGTTCCTGCTTGGCAAACTGAACGAAGACGATGATGACTTACGAGGCGCTGCCGAGGCCTTTGCCAAGGCCGTTGAAGTCTATCGGGAATTCAGCTTGAACCGGCTGGCGCGCGTCGCCGAAAAAAATCTGGCCCGTGTGACCGATGAAATTGAACAGCAGACAACGCCGCAATCGACCAAGGGAAATGAAATTCCTGAATTGCACTGGGAAGCAGAAGACGAGAACAAGAAGTCCGGCTAGATATTCAATTTAGTTTCGGCCCGGCCTGAACTTGGCCACATAGACCCGACAATTTGAATAACCGTCATTAAAGAAGTGATAGGTGACGTTGCCTTTGGCCAGCCCCTTGGGGTCACGCAAGTTCCAGTTTTTCATCGCGATCCCGGTTACCCCCCGACCATCCTTGCCGATGTATCCGATTCTGAGGTTCTGGACCTTTACCTGATTGAACTGACTGCGCTGACACGCATCAGACAGGGCACCATTGATCAGCCCGACCTGCCACATGGGGTACTTCGAGCTGGCATATTTTCCCGCGTCGGCTGAATGAGTGCCCGCCAACAACATCGTCAGCGCCATCAGCCACAGCGGTCGTTTTATCAATAATGCCTTCTTTATCATGGCCCTAGCCTATCATCTTCACAGATAAATGCAAAAAAAGGGCGGCGAGGCTACCGGCCCGCGCGACCAAGATAGGAATAGGTCAGCATCCGTGGGCCTTGCACCAGATGGCCCGTTTCGAGCTGATGCAGGTCGAAACCTGCCTCGCGGACAAGCCCATCTATGTCGCGATTCAGATGACACCCCCCGGCACAACGACCCCACAGGCCATCGAGCCGGTCCTGCCAAGCCTGCACTTTCGGGTCCGGCGAACGCCCGTGTTCGATGAACAGCAACTCGCCGCCGGGCTTGAGCACACGCCGCATTTCCTTCAACGCCGCCCCGACATCGCCAATGGAACACATGGTCCAGGTCGTCAGCACGGTATCGAAGCTTTTATCATCAAACGGAATGTCTTCGGCCCCGCGGGCGACGAAATCCAGGTTGAAAGAAGTCCCGACGTTATTTTTCTCGGCTATGGAAAGTAGTTCAGGCGATGCATCCAGCCCCGTTACCGCATCGACGCCAGCGCCGTAGAACGGCAAGTTCAAACCGGAACCGAGCCCGACCTCGAGAACCCTGCCCCGGGCCTGGGGCACCAGTTCGGCGCGCAGCCGCGCCAGATCGCGACTGCGCATGACCAGGTGCAAAATCCGCGGCAGGATATGTTTTTCATAGACGCCCATAAGACCGTATTGTACCCACAACGCCATTCAAGGGGGACATTGCTTTACATCATGACGAGGCTTTCCCGCCATACCTTCGGCACAAACAACGAGGCGCCACTTTGTTAGGGCTGATTTATTATTCCCTTATTGCTGCGGGGCTTGGCTGCCTGGCACCCATATCGCTTCGATCAGGCATGGCGGCGACGGGTATTCGTTTTTCCCTGGGCTATGCCCTGATGGTTATTGTCGTTTATGTCAGCCATATCCTTTTAGGCCTTTCGTTCGGCATAACACTTGCCGTCACCATGGCCCTCAGCGTCGCCGGGATCGTTGCTGAAACAAGACGACAAGGCGGCCATTCGGCATGGCACGAATTGGTTGTCCATCCTGCATTCATTCTTATTCTGGCCGGTGCAGGGGCAATCGCGCTTAACGGCGGCATTGGCTATCTTCCGTATGGCAACGACGAATTCAGTCACTGGCTGGCGACACCACAGATAATTCATCTTAGTGGCAGTTGGGCCGCCGTCGTTGATACGCTCGTTTTACCATTCTATACGCCGGGCTGGCAGTTAACCTTGCTAATGCCGTGGCAACTGCTGGGTAATGAAGACCTTGGTATGTCGGCGGCTGCGCCTTTTGTATTACACGTCACGGTCATAGCGTTGGTCTATGACATCGTTGTTTTCCAGTTGCGTCAACGGACGCAAATGACTCAAGTCCTGGCGACGCTCGCGGCATGGGCATTCGTGCTGCTTTTCATGACCGCAGAAGCTATGGGACGTCTGTGGACGTACACGCTGCTCATAGAACAGCCGCAAATTTATTCCTATGTGGCAGTGTTGCTTACGGTCTACGCAGCACAATCCAGCGAACAAAATCGTAAGACCCTTTATGGTGTTGCTGGAATTATTCTTGCCTCGGCTTATTTATATAAAGCCGCAGCCATGACTTTTATCCCGGCAGTTATCGGGGCCGCCTGTATCGTTTTATTACTTCAAAAAAAGAATTTTCAAGATCAGATCAAAGATAACTTGGTGATGACGGGGCTGCTGGTCGGACCAATCCTGATCGCCATTTATTCATGGTCTGCAACCATTCAGTCCAGCGCGTGTTCTCCCTTCTCCCTTTCCAGCGCCCAGATAGACCAGGTTGCCAGCCTTGACTGGACAGGACTCGCTGTCCGCTTTTTCTCTGAAGTCGGCACATATGTCGTTGGCTATAAATCAGTCCTGACGGTTGCTGCCAGCCTTGGCTTCATCGGAGCTTTCGCCTTGGGCAAATACCGGGCGGCGCTGATGACGATCCTGTTATTTGCGGGTTATCTTTTGGCCTTGTACCTGTATCACCTGACCTGTCTTGGCTCTTATTATTTTGAGCAACTGGCTTCGATACCCCGCTTCACCAGGGTCCCATTACAGGTGTTTCATGCCCTGGGCCTTGTCATGCTGCTTGATGTAGCACTTTCAATATTCTTCAGGACAAAAGGGAGCCTGAATGATGCTGGCGGGAACCTTCTCGGCCGTTCCTGGGTTATGACAGGGCTAGCGGCAGTCGTTATTATTTTGGGAATATGGCAAGCACGGCAAATCCACAATACCGTCATCGATACAACAACGCGCGCGCATCAAAGTATAGATCCACGGATTAATGAAATGCGCATGGCCGCAAATAAAATCGAAGCCTTAAGGGACAATACATTTCCCGATACGCCTGTATTAACGATCCTGTCTCAGGGAGACGATAATGCCGTCATTGATTATGCGCGATTTTTTGCCATGGGCTACGAAGATGGGAAAAGGGCTCCGCGTTTTCTTGTATCTTATGAGACAAGTTGGGCACCGGATAAAAAGAATGTCTGGCAAACGCAAGCGAGTATGGACGAGGCCGTTCAATATTTATCGCGGTCCGACATAATCTGGCCGATTGCTCTCGATCCCTGGCTTACGGACGTTTTGGCGCAAATTGTCCCTGATGCTGAATGCCTGAACAGCTTGCCTGACAAGGCATTAATTCGGGAAACGTCGCGCCCGGGTAGCATCCGGTATCAATGCATCGATAAACACTGACGGGAAGACCCGGAGGGTTCTGTATACCTTGTATTTGGGGGGGGAAGTGGCGCACCCGGAGAGACTCGAACTCCCAACCTTCTGATTCGTAGTCAGATGCTCTATCCAATTGAGCTACGGGTGCCCTGCTGTTCCAGCATCCGACACTTTGTTGGCAACCCGATACCAAGGGCCGATTTTGCAAAGACGTCACAAACCGTGTGCTGAGAGCGCGCATGAGATATCGCGTAGGCGACCAAATGGCAATAGAAAACATCACCCTTGTACACCCGGTTGCACCCGTATTTCTGAATCCCGATGCCACCTTGTGTTTTTGACGAACACAGAGTGCATGAAAATAGGTTCTTGTCGCACCTATATACTTTGAGTAATATCCTGAAACATAAGGTTTATGGGGAACCAATATTTCATCAAATGTGAAATAATCATCGCGTTTCTACGCACATTGCGTTATCCACAGATAATTGCTTTGCAAACAAAGGGCTCGTTCGCCAAATGAAGCTGCTAGGGATTCGGGGATTTTCGGGGTTAAGCGCACTCGCCATCGGCGCGGTGCTGCTGTTGCCTGCATGTTCATTCACAGAAGAAGCGCTGTGGCCTTCACTGACCGGTGAAGACCCGGCGGGTGCTCCTGCTGCGACCACGCAAACAGCGGCTGTTGAGCAACCTGCAACAGCTTCGACGTCTACGACGGCCGCGCCGCCAGCACTTGGAACCAATGATTTCAAGCCGCAAGGTGTTACCGCTGGCCAGTCAACAGGCACCTATGTCGGCAAAAAAGTTGTCGAGCTGCGCGCTGAACTGTCGCGCCTGCAGGCTTCGGTCTCGCAGAACAACGCCATCCTGCAACAGCTGCGGGCCCGCATCGTTCAGGATTCACAGCGCTATCATGCCACCGTCGCCAACATCAACACGCGCCTGCAAGTCGGCACCACACCTGGCAACCCGATTTTGGTGCAGCAATTCAACAATGCGCGCGGCAATCTGGAACGCATTGACGCCGATACCGGCGAGTTGACGCAACTGGCGACCGCCGTATCGGCCAATTCGACCATGTCGGCATTCCTGTCGGAATCCAGCCGCGCCGCATTCAGTGTCTCGGGCGCCGTCGATGAAGATCACAAACAGCTCGCAATTCTGGAAGACGAAGTCAACCGGACCGTCGTTCTGATTGAACGCCTGTTGACGGAACTGGCCGAAGACATTCGCCGCCAGACCAATTACGTCTCGACCGAGCGTTCAAACCTGAACCTGCTGTCGGCCGGCATCAAGGGTGGCGAGATTTATGGCGCCAGCCTGGCCAATCAGGCGATTGTTGCAGCAGCCGGTGGTTCCGTGTTCCAGGGACCAGCCCGCGCCGTTGATACGACCGGACGCCGTCCACTTGTCGTTATCCGCTTTGACCGTCCCAACGTGCCTTATCAGCAGGCATTGTATGCCGCCGTTAGCCGGGTATTGGAACGCCGCCCCGGCGCGATCTTCGATCTGGTCGCCGTCGCCCCCGCAGTTGGCGGACCGGCACGGGTTGCACTGAATTCCAACAAGGCACAGCGGTTCGCCGAAGATGTTCTTCGTTCCCTCATCGATATGGGGCTGCCGCCGTCGCGCGTTGCGATGTCTGGAAAAACCAGCGGCGAGGCGAAAAACAACGAGGTTCACCTGTATCTCAGGTAAATCCCTGAAAAAAATCCGGGAATTAATTTAAGGCGGTACCAGGAGTGATATTCCAGGTGTCGCCTTTTTTGTTGCTAAAAAGCCCCAAAAACAAAGGAAATCTCTATAGTTTCGATTGTTTTCAGCGGTCACGACCTGTTGCATTTTTGCACCACTGATAAATATAGGCGACACTCATATACAATGTTACTACGCACCCCTCACATAGGTTGTGTAGATTGGTTCTCGAATTAAATGATTTACATATGTGGTTGAGATACTTGGCTGTCTTATAGAATTAGGTCGCCGTCACAATCATTTCGAGACAACAATTGAGAGAGTGGGGGAATACCCAAATGTTTACGACTAAAGCTAAAGTATCACTGGCTGGCGCAGTTGCCGCCATCGCGATTGCCGCTCCGTGGCATACCGCGAACGCCACCAACGGCGCACTGCCGGCATGTGTCGGCACCGAAAAGTGCGGCATGGGCGGCGCGGGCCTGACAATGGGCGCGGAAGCTATTTCCGCTGCAACCAACCCGGCAACGGCGGCTACCATGGGCAACACCGCTGGCATGTCTGTCGGTTGGTTCAAGGCCAATGTCACCAGGAACGTTACGTCCCAGTATGCGACTGACGATACCGAACAACAGAAAAGTAAGGCCGACCAGTTCGTTTACGGCACCATGGCCGTCAACTACGCGCTCAGCGATGACATCGGCGTCAACCTGTCGATTTATCCGGGTGGCGGCGGAGCGACCAAGTGGGAAAACGGTAATGTTGCGCAGGCTGCTGGCTTCAATAACTCGGCCGGTAACAACAGTCAGATTCGCTGGCGCATGCTGCACATCCAGCCGTCCGTTGGCTACAAGGTCAATGACAAGGCTTCCGTTGGTGCCGCACTGGTTATCTCCCGCGCCGACATGAAAACTGACTCACTCGGTGTCAGCTTTGCTTCCCCGGGACCCGGCGAGAAAAACAAGCCGGATCGTCGTTGGGGCTGGGGCTTCAAACTTGGTGGTATCTACAAAGCCAGCGACAAGTTCTCCATTGGCGCCAACTACGAGTCGACTGTTAAGTACTCGCGTTTCGACGACTACACGGATCCGTTCAGCACCTCCGTCAATCGTCCGGAAACCATGAGCGCCGGCATCAGCTTCAAGCCGATGGGCGACGCAACCACCTTCGCCATTGACGGCAAGTATGTTGCCTACAGCGAAGAACAGGTCATGGGTAACGAACCTGGTGTTGCAGACACCGGCGGCTTCGGCTGGCGCGACCAGAAGATCATCATGATCGGCGTCGAACATGACTACGACGATGACCTGACGCTGCGTGCAGGATTCAACCATGGCAACAGCCCGGTTGATGAAGAGCACGTCTACGCCAACGTCCTGCTGCCGGCGATCGGAGAAGATCACTACACAGTCGGCCTGACCTACGCCATGTCCGACGAAATGGAACTTGGCTGGAGCGCTTACTATTCTCCGGGCAAGACCATTAAGGATAGCGGCCAAGGTAACGGCTACAGTGCTGCCAGTGGTGGCACCGAGTTGACCATGCAACAGCACGGCACTCAGCTTTCTGTGAAGTACAACTTCTAAGAAATATCGATTATAAAGAACCCACTCTTTAGCCGCCCGTGACGAAGTCACGGGCGGTTTTCTTTTGCGTGGCCCTCCCGCCACCCGCGTGACATCGTCACGGGCGGTTTTCTTTTGCGTGGCCCTCCCGCCACCCGCGTGACATCGTCACGAGCGGTTTTCTTTTGCGTGGCCCTCCCGCCCTTCCCCCTTGCCGCCCTGATCCAGGCGGCCCATTATTCAGAGATGATAATTCCTCGTTCCTTCCTGTTTGTGCTGCTCATCGCCTGTGTCATCACCCTGCCCGCCCCGGCGACGGCAGAGCCCAATCCGGCGGCAATCGACCTGCCCGATGGTTTTTCCATTGAGACCTTCGTCGAGGTTCCGGGAGCGCGATCGATCTCTGTGGCACGGGAAATCGGAGCCGTCTTCGTCGGCACCCGCGACGACACGGTCTATGGCTTTCATGTCAACGGCGGCGTGCCGGGGCTGGTGCGCCCGGTCCTGACCAACCTGAAGGTGCCCAATGGCGTGCTGTGGCACGACGGCTGGCTGTATGTGGCAGAACAGCACCGAATTGTCCGCTATACGGCGTTTAATCTGGAGGTCGTCGAGACCGCCACCCCGGAAATACTGTTCGACGATCTGCCTGATGACCGCTGGCACGGATGGCGCTACATGACCTTAGGCCCGGACGGCATGCTGTACGTCAGTGTCGGCGCGCCGTGCAACGTGTGCGAGACAGGCGGGCTGGAAGGAACCATCATCCGGATTAATCCCGAAGGCGGCGAGCCCGAGATTTTCGCCACCGGCGTGCGTAATTCCGTCGGTCTGGATTTTCATCCCCATAGCGGCGAGTTGCACTTCACCGATAACGGTGCCGACCGTATGGGCGACGATTCACCGCCCGACGAGTTGAACCACGCCCCCGTTCCCGGTCTTGATTTCGGCTTTCCCGTTTACGGCGGCGGCGCTGACCGGACACCCCAGTTCGACGACCAGCCCATACCGAAAGACGCGGTTTTCCCGGAAATTCGCTTCGGTGCGCATGTCGCGGCTTTGGGCATCCATTTTTATCGCGGCGACATGTTCCCCGAACAATACCGCAGCGCCGCCTTCGTCGCCCAGCACGGCTCGTGGAACAGATCGGTGCCTGATGGTTATCGGATCGTCCGTGTCGATTTCGATGCAAAAGGAAAGGCCACGTCATACAAGACCTTTGCCGATGGCTGGCTGATGTCCCACGGGCAAGTCTGGGGACGCCCGGTCGATATCAAGGAACTGCCCGACGGATCGCTGCTGGTATCGGACGACAATGCCGATGTTATTTACCGCATTACGTTCGATAAAGACTGGTAGGCAATCGCCGACGCTATTCGGCGGGGATGTTATCAATCAGCCGGGTGCTGCCCAGTTTTGCCGCCGCCAGCACTCGGGCCGGGCGGTCCTTGCCCAGTGCGCCATACGCTTCCAGAGTCTCGGCATCGCGCACCGTCAGGTAATCGACGCTGGTGAACCCGGCGTCCAGCAATTGTGTGTGAGCCCATGCTTCAATACCGGCGACGTCTTCACCTGCGCCCGCTTTTTCTGCTGCGCCCAGCAGGGTCTGGTGCAGGGCCGGTGCAATGCGGCGTTCTTCGTCGCTCAAATACGCATTGCGCGACGACAGCGCCAGTCCATCATCGGCGCGAACGATAGCGACGCCCTCGATCACGGTAGGAATATCAAGATCACGCGCCAAGCGGCGAATGACCAGCAGTTGCTGATAGTCTTTTTCGCCAAAGTACGCGGTGTCGGCCCCGGCCTGGATCAACAACTTGGCAACCACGGTGGCAACGCCATCGAAGAAACCGGGGCGAAATTCGCCTTCCAGAATATCGCCCAGCCCGGCAACCGAAACTCCGGTTGAGTTGCCTCGCGCATACATTTCATCCGCACTGGGCGCAAACAACAGGTCGGTGCCGGCGACAGAGAGCTTATCGCGGTCGCCGTCTTCATCGCGCGGATAGGTATCTAAGTCTTCGTTCGGGCCGAACTGTTTGGGATTGACGAACAGGGTCGCCACCGTGCGGTCCATGGCATTGACGGATTGCTCTATCAGCGCCAGATGCCCGGCATGCAGCGCGCCCATGGTCGGCACCAGCCCGACGCTGAGGCCATCCTTGTGCCAACTGCTAACGACCTGACGCAGGTCGGCGACGGTGCGCACGATCTCAAGCCCCTTCTTCGAGCCCTGATCATCAGTCATCGGCGCTGTCGTCATCATCGGCGCCGGGGCGCATGGCAAAACAGTGTTCGGGGCCCGGAAAGACGCCCGAGCGTACGTCGTCAGAATAGGATTTGGCGGCGTCGGCAATCTGTTGGCCGAGGTCGGCATAGCGTTTGACGAACTTCGGCGTGAAATCGGTAAACAGGCCGACCAGATCTTCTGTAACCAGGATTTGCCCGTCGCATGCCGGTGAAGCACCGATGCCGATGGTCGGAATATCAATGGTCTCGGTTATTTTGCGGGCCAGCGGCTCGACTGTGCCTTCGACCACTGTGGCGAAGGCCCCTGCCTTGGCGACGGCGACGGCATCGGCAAGGATGCGGTCGGCCTCTTGCTTGTCCTGGCCGTGGGAACGAAAGCCACCGGCGGTATTGACCGATTGCGGCAACAGCCCGACATGGGCCAGAACCGGAATGCCGCGACGCGCCAGATATTCGACTGTTTCGGCCATTTCGACGCCGCCTTCCAGCTTCACTCCGGCACAGCCGACTTCCTTCATCACCCGGGCGGCATTGCGAAAGGCCACTTCGGGGCTTTCCTGATAGGACCCGAACGGCATATCGACGATGACACAGGCTTTGCTGGAGCCCCGCATCACCGCCTTGCCGTGGGCAATCATCATATCCAGGGTGACACCCAAGGTGTCGTCCAGCCCGTACAGCACCATGCCAAGGGAATCACCGACCAGCAGCAGGTCCGTGTTCTCGTCGAGCAATTGCGCCGTCAGCGACGTATAGGCGGTCAGGCAAACCAGCGGTTCGCCGCCCTTGCGGGCAAGGATGTCGATGGCCGTTGTCTTTTTGTTGTCGCGATGGGCGCTCACGTTCTGGCACTCCGGAATATCAATTGCTGAGTTTCGGGGGAATCCTACCCCTACGGGCGACTTTTGTTAAGGCTTTTGCTGCGTTGCAGCATTATTTCCGTCGCTGGAAACGGGACTTGAACGCCCAATAAAGAACGCCCGCGAACAACACCAGCATGACGGCGACTTTATATTCCTGTAAAAGTTCCCTCAAAGTATCCATAAAGCCTCGCCACGCAATAAAGGGCTCGAAAATAACGACACCTACAGGGTAGCATAAGACGATGAATAAACTGCTGAAATCAATCCTTCCGGTGCTGCTGGTGCTCAGCGTTGGGGCGTGTGCGAAACCAACTGCCCGCCCGGTCGCAGAGCCCAAGGCCCAGCCCGAGGCGGCGACCGCGAGCGCCCAGCCACATCAACGCCAATCGGTGCGTGCGGAAAAATCGATGATTTCCGTCGCTAACCCTCACGCCGCCAGGGCCGGACGCGCCATCTTGCGGGCCGGGGGCAGCGCCATAGATGCCGCCATTGCAGCCCAGATGGTCCTTAATCTTGTCGAGCCGCAATCGTCGGGCATCGGCGGCGGCGGTTTCCTGATGCATTTCAACGCCAAGAACGGCGATTTGGCGGCCTATGACGGTCGCGAGACGGCCCCGGCATCGGCAACGCCCGATATGTTCCTGAATACCGACGGCCAGCCGCTGGCCTTTTTCGACGCAGTTGTCGGTGGCCTTTCCGTCGGCGTACCGGGGGCTTTGCGAATGCTGGAGGCGGCACACAAGGAACACGGGCTCTTGCCTTGGGCAAAACTGTTCGAAGACGCCATCCGTCTTGCCGAAGGCGGCTTCACTGTATCGGAACGCCTGCACAAGCTGGTTGCGGGCGACCGCTATCTGAAACGTCACCGCACGACGGCGGCTTATTTCTACGATGACACCGGCGCGCCGTGGCCTGTCGGACACATTTTGAAGAATCCCGAGCTGGCCGCGACCTTGCGCCAGATTGCCACAGGTGGTGCCGATGCCTTCTATCAAGGGCCCATCGCCCAGGCCATGGTCGATACCGTCAGCCATGGTATTGGCAATCCCGGCGGCCTGTCGCTGGCAGATTTGAGCGCCTATAAAACCATCAAGCGCGAACCGGCCTGCCTGTTTTATCGCAAATGGCTGGTCTGCGGGTTCGGCCCGCCGTCATCGGGCGGCCTGACGACCCTGCAAATTCTCGGCATGCTTCAGTCTTTTGATTTAGGCTCCATGAAACCGGGCAAAGACGGCTTGCCCGATGTTCGTGCCGTGCATCTGATATCGGAAGCCGCGCGTCTCGCCTTTGCCGACCGCAACGCCTTTATCGCCGACGAGGATTTCGTCGCTGTACCATCGGCCGGCATGCTCGACCCCGGTTATCTGGAACGCCGGGCCGCAGAAATTTCCACGAGTAGAAGCATCGGTCGGGCAGCGCCCGGAACACCCGGTGGGAAAACCAGCCAGTTCGCGCCGGGAACCAGCAGTCTTGGCCTGTCGACCACGCACATGAGCATCGTCGACGCCAACGGCAATGCCGTTTCCATGACCACCAGCATCGAAAACGCCTTTGGTTCGCGGATGATGGTCGGCGGCTTCCTGCTCAACAACCAGTTGACCGATTTCAACTTCAGGCCGACGGTTGACGGTCGCCCCGTCGCCAATGCCGCAGCACCCGGCAAGCGCCCACGGTCATCCATGTCGCCGACGCTGGTCTTTGATAATCAGGGCCGCGTCGTGCTGGCCATCGGTTCGCCAGGTGGCTCGCGCATTATCGGCTATGTGGTGAAGACGCTGATTGCAACACTGGATTGGGAGATGGATATTCAGCAAGCCATCGACATGCCCAACTTCACCAACCGCAACACCCCGACGGACCTTGAGCAAGGCACCGCCATCGAGACGCTGGCCGATAAGTTGAAGGCGCTTGGGCAGGAAATTCGCACCCGACCCATGACCAGTGGCCTGCACGGAATTCACATTGTCGACGGCGTCCTGTTCGGTGGTGCCGACCAACGCCGCGAAGGTGTCGCTCTCGGTGATTAAACAAGGTGACTAAGAAGGCAAGTCGAGGCGGAACGTGGTGCCGCTTTCGCCCGTTTCCAGCAGCGTCAGCTCGCCGCCATGGGCCTGGGTGATGTCTCTGGAAATGGCGAGGCCCAGTCCGGAACCACCATCGCGTCCCGACCCGGTGAACGGCTCGAACAGGCTTTCCAGTGCGCTCGGCGGCAAACCGGGGCCATCATCACGGACATCTATAAGGATACGCCCATCCAGCTTTTTCGCCGCGATCACCACTTGTGTCGCCCCGGCATTTCGCGCGTTGAGGACAAGGTTTTCAAACACCCGGTACAAATGCCCCCGGTCGGCGGTCAGGTCGACCTCGAAGGCGACCTCGCTGATGACATCGAATGCTGCGGCATCGTCTGTCGCCGGTCGGCGCGTTCCGACAGCTACCTCGGCGATCAGTTCGCTGAGATGAAATAATGCCGGGTCCAGGGTTATGCCGCCGCCACCGGCGTAATTCAGGGTCTGACTGCACAGCAGCACCGCCTTGTCGATGGCGTTATACAGCCGGGGGGTGACTTTCTTGACTTCCGGGTCATCGATGTTGGCCAGGCGGTCCGACACCAGCACCGCGGTTGCCAGCGAATTGCGCAGATCATGGTTGATCTTGGCCACCGCCGCACCCAGCGCGGCAAGACGGGATCGTTGGTTCAGCGCACTGCGAACTTCGTCTTGCATGAATGTCAGTTCACGTTCGGCAATGCCGATTTCATCGCTGCGTTCGCTCGGCGCGATGGTGCGCGAGGTGTCTTCGGGGTTTTCGCGAAAGCGGATCATTGAGCGCGTAATGCGGCGCATCGGCCGAACCAGTAACCTGTGCAGGGACAGGTACACCAACCCCGCCGTCAGCAATGATATGATGACCGACAGCTGCAGAATTCGGTTCGAGAAGGCCAGCATCTCGTGGCGCATGGGGGCTTCATCGAGCACGGCCTCTACAATGACGCCCGGCTGCTTGGGCGACATGCCGATCACCCGCATGATCCGGTTATCGTCGCGGAACATCGCCCCATAGGCATCGAGGATCCAGTACGGGAAAGACCCGGCCCGCAAATCAAAGGTGACGTCGACCTTCGGCGGCATTTCTTTTGACAACATCAGGGAGTGGCGCGTCGGATGCCTGAGAACAACACCATAGGCACCGGCGTGATACAGCAATTCAGCTTCCAGTTCCGGGCTGACCATATTGTCGGGCGTTGCCTGTAATGCCAGGGCGGCGACGTGCGCGGTGGCGATGCGCTCTTCCAGATAGGCCTTGCGAAAGTTCGACACCGACGGCGTGTAGATCAGAAATTCAGCAACCATGACAAAAAAGATGGTTAGCACCAGCAGCCGCCCGGACAACCCTTTCAGGGCCGTCGGCGGAGACGCGATCGGGGTTTGAGGCTGCTCCGTCATATCGAGGAGTTTAAGCTATCCGAAGCGGGCGAGGAAGCGGACGATCGATTTCGTCCGTTCGCTGAACAGACTGGGGGTGTAAAAGCTGCCCGCCGCGCGCTTCGATATTTCGCCCAATGTCGGGTACGGCGCGATGGCCCCCGCCATATCGCCAATTTTCATTTTTTTCGTCAGCGCCAGTACCCAGGGCTGAATCAACTCGCCCGCCTGGGCCCCGACGATCCCGGCACCCAGAATTTTTCCCTTCGGCGTGGTGATCACCTTGATCAGACCATCGGTCAGGCGTTCTGCCCGGGCCCGGTCGTTTTCCGCGTAAGGCCAGCGCAGCACCCTGATCTCGCCGTGTTGGCTGCGCGCAGCCGCTTCGTTCAAACCGACCTGGGATAATTCGGGCGATGTATAGGTGACCCACGGCACGGCAGAATGATCGGTCTTGGCGGGCAGCCGGAACAGGGCGTTGCGGATGACGATCCCGGCATGATAGCCGGCAACATGGGTAAATTGCAGGCCGCCCGCGACGTCGCCGATGGCGAAGACTTTCTTGTTCGATGTGCGCAGCCGGGCATCGACCGCGATGCCGCGGGGTGAATGATCGATGCCTGCAAGATCAAGCCCCAGACCGTCGACATTGGCCGCCCGCCCAGCGGCAACCAGCAAATGGCTGCCGTCGATGCGGCGTGTCACCTCGCCATCCTGAATGACGACGGTGACACCGTTGTCCGATTTCTCGACCCCGGTGACGGTTACGCCTTCCCGCACATCAATGCCGTCGTCAAGCAGGCGTCCGCGCACCACGTCGACCAGTTCAGGGTCGTCGTTGGGCAGGATCCCCGCCATTTCCAGCACAGTTACCTTGGCGCCCAGATGGCGATGTGCCTGTGCCAGTTCGATGCCGATGGGGCCGCCACCAATGACCAGCAGGTGTTCGGGCAGATCGGGGCCGTCGAAAATCGTCTCGTTGGTCAGGTAAGGGACATCGTTGATGCCGGGTATTGGCGGCACGAAGGCTCGCGAACCGGTGGCGACAACGAAGCGTCTGGCCCGGATGGTCGTCCCGCCAGCCGTGACTTCTTTTGGCCCGGTAAACGCGCCCGCCGCTTCAATGACCTTGACGCCGAGCCCTTCGAAACGTTCGACCGAATCTGTCGGCGCGATGCCGTCGATGGTGGCGCGCACATGACCGTAGACAGCCGCGGCATCGATGACGGGTTCTGACGACGACACACCAAAGCCCGGCGCGTGACGCACGGCCTCTGCCGCATGACCGGCAGCCAGCAGTGCCTTCGATGGCACGCAGCCCGTATTCAGGCAATCGCCACCCATCAAGTGCTTTTCGATGAGCACCACCGAGGCTCCCATCTGTGAGGCACCGGCGGCCACCGACAGGCCGCCCGATCCAGCCCCGACAACACAAATATCAACCTTCAGTATGTCGGCCATTACCGTTTAATCCTTTGATATTTCAGGTTTTTTTATCTTTTTATAGAAAATGGGAATCATCGACAGAACCGCCAGCCCGATAATCGGCGTCAAGATTTCGGGGCTGAAGATAATGCCCAGATCGGGCTCGGCCCCGGTCTCGAACACGGCGCCCAGGCCATTGCCGACACTGGCGTAAACCATGGCGCCGGGAATCATCCCGAAAAAGGTGCCAAGCATATAGGTGCGGGTCGAGACGTTGAGGAACGCCGGCACCAGATTGACCAGCCAGAACGGAAATAACGGCACCAGACGCAGGACGAACATGTAAGTCAGTTCGTTTTCGCGGAAGCCCGCTTCCATTTTGGCGATACCGGCCCCGGCCTTGTTCTTCAAAAAATCCCCAAATGCATAGCGTGCGGCGAGGAAAATCACCGTCGCCCCGACCGTAGCCCCACTTAGCGACAGCAACCCACCGGCGATGGTGCCGAACATAAACCCGCCCAACAGCGTCAGCCACAGGCCGACCGGAACGGAAAAGGCCGTTAACACCGTATAGGCAACCGTAAAGGCGATGACCGCCTGCATCAGGTTGTCATCGCGCCAGGCAATCAGGCGTTCGCGATTGTCGCTTAAGGCCTCGAACGACAGATATTCGCCGAAACCAAGGCCGAAAAACGCCCCGAACCCGAGCAAAATGACCAACAATGGCAAAAAACGGCGCCATATTGGCGCTTTTTTGGGGGTTTCTTGTTGTTCAGCATTCATCATTATCGTTATCCAAAATATGCCCTGAATGTATAGGCGACAGACTAACATATGAGCCAGTCACCTTTTCGTTATCCGAATGTTATCCGAATGCCTTGATATCCGGGCCAAAAAGTATTGATTCGGACCGTTGAAGGCGTTGACTTGATGCGCCCAAGACCGTATACACCGGGGCTTGATTTTATCCCGGAGTTAGTCCTTTGAAACGTACATATCAGCCAAGCAGGCTCGTCCGCAAACGTCGGCATGGATTTCGCAGCCGCATGGCCACTGTTGGTGGACGTCGCGTCCTCGCAGCCCGTCGCGCCAAGGGCCGCAAGCGCCTGTCCGCTTAAAGAGCAGAACCGTGACCGCGCCCGTGCGCCTGAAACATCGTCCTGAGTTCCTGAAAGTTGCCGCCACCCGGCAAAAATCGGTAACGCCTGGCCTGATCGTCCAGAAACGCGTGAGAAACGGCGGCGAAACGACAGAGACCCGCGTCGGATTCACCGTCAGCCGCAAGGTCGGCAACGCCGTCCAGCGCAACCGGGCGAAACGGAGACTGCGAGAAGTTACGGCCACCGTCGTAACGGAACACGCCAAAATGGGGCTCGATCTGGTCATTATCGGTCGCGCAGGTACATTGAAAAGGCCATATCCGTCCTTGCTGGGCGATATGAAAACGGCACTAAAGAAACTTGATGCCTGGCGCGATTAGACGATTTAGGGGTTGGCAGTTGAACAAAGCAGCGGCAATTCTGATACAAGCTCCGCGCACCGTGGCCAAGGGACTGGTCCGCGGCTATCAGTTGTTGATTTCGCCGGTGCTGCCCGGATCGTGCCGCTTTCATCCGACCTGTTCGAGCTATTCCATGGAGGCGCTGGGCCAACATGGATTGTTCAAGGGCGGCTGGCTCGCCATTCGCCGCATCGCACGTTGTCACCCCTGGGGCTCAACAGATTATTACGACCCGGTGCCCGGCACATCCCATTCCAAAAACTGCTGTTCGCAACACGGCCTGAGCACGGAACAAAAATAAATGAACGAAAATCGCAATCTGGCCATGGCGGTCGTGTTTTCCGTCCTCATTCTGCTGGGGTTCCAGCTTTACAACGAATGGCGCTATACGGATGATGACAACCCGCAGCCTTCGCAAACAGTTGAACAGGCTGAGCCTGCGACCGATGCCCAGGTGCCGACAGCAACGACACCCAGTAGCACAGCCCAGGCACCTGACGGCACCGTTGCCGGTGTCAGGGACGCCGTCCTTAAAGGTCGCGACGCGATGCTGGCAGAAAGCCCGCGCATTCTGGTCCGTGCGCCGCGCCTGGAAGGATCGCTGGCATTGCGCGGTGGTCGCCTGGACGACCTGACGATGATTGATTACCGCGAAACCCTTGAAGCCGACAGCAAACGCATCGTCCTGTTGAGCCCGAGCGGCGCCAAGGATGCCTATTTCGCCGATTTCGGCTGGGTCGGCAACGGCCTGAAAATGCCCGACAGCAACACCCTGTGGGCGGCGAACCGCAAGACACTGACGCCCGAGACACCGGTCACGCTGAGCTGGGACAACGGTCAGGGACTGACCTTCCAGCGCACGATGGCCATCGACGAGAACTACATGTTCACCGTCACCCAGACGGTCAAGAACAACGGCTCGTCTGCGGTAACGCTGTTCCCTTATGGACTGGTCTCGCGTCATGGCAGCCCACAGGTAACAGGGTTTTATATTCTGCACGAAGGTCTGCTCGGCGTTTTCGATGAAACCCTGCTGGAAGTCGATTACGACGAACTGCAAGAAGACAACCTGATTCAGAAAACCTCGACCGGCGGTTGGCTCGGCATCACCGACAAATATTGGTTAACCGCCCTGATCCCGAACCAGAAAGAAGCCCAGACCACACGCTTCACCTATCGCAACGATAATGGCCTGGAAAAATACCAGACCGACTTTCTGGGACAACCCGTCGGCATCGCGCCGGGCGCAAGCGTGACTGAGGAAAGCCACCTGTTCGCGGGCGCCAAGGAAGTTAATCAGCTGGATGGCTACGAGGCGAGCCTGTCCATCAAACGTTTTGATCTGGCGATTGATTTCGGCTGGTTCTATTTCCTGACCAAGCCGATTTTCTACACCATGATCTACATCAACGATTACGTCGGCAATTACGGCATTGCCATCTTGTTGCTGACGGTGCTGATCAAGGTTTTGTTCTTCCCGCTTGCCAACAAGTCGTACACGGCGATGAGCAAAATGCGCAAGTTGCAGCCGGAAATGGTCAAGCTGCGCGACCGCTTTGGCGACGACAAGGTGCGCCTGAATCAAGAGATGATGTCGCTGTATAAACGCGAGAAGGCCAATCCGGCGTCCGGCTGTCTGCCGATGATTGTCCAGATTCCGGTGTTCTTCGCGTTGTACAAGGTGCTGTTCGTGACCATCGAAATGCGTCATGCGCCGTTCTTCGGCTGGATTCACGATCTGTCGGCACCCGATCCGACCGTGGTTTGGAACCTGTTCGGGCTGATCCCGTGGGACCCGTCGGCATATCTTCCGGCCGCCGTCCTGATTGGTGTCTGGCCGCTGGTCATGGGCGTCACCATGTTCCTGCAGCAACGACTGAACCCACAGCCGACCGACCCCCTGCAAGCCAAGATCTTCTTGTTCCTGCCAATTATGTTTACCTTCCTGCTGGCACAGTTCCCGGCCGGGCTGGTCATTTACTGGGCCTGGAACAACCTGCTGTCGATTATTCAGCAAAAGCTGATCATGATCAAAATGGGTGTTAAGTAGGCCGGGCCTGTGAACACAAACGAGCCGCCCGCCACTGACCATGAAGCATTGGAGAACGGCCGACTGTTGTTCGCCAAGGAATGCACCTTCATCACCGGGGCGGTGGACCTGGCCGGACTTCCCGACACCGCATTGCCGGAAATCGCCTTTGCCGGACGTTCCAACGTCGGCAAATCGAGCCTGATTAACGCGCTGACCGGTCGCAAATCGCTGGCCCGCACGTCGAACACGCCGGGACGCACGCAGCAGCTAAACTTTTTCAATCTTGATGACCGCCTGATGCTGGCCGACCTGCCCGGATACGGTTATGCGCGGGCGCCGAAAACCCAGGTCGAGGAGTGGACGGCGCTGATCGGCGATTACCTGAAGGGCCGCCCGAACCTGAGACGCGCCTGTGTTCTGATCGATTCGCGGCACGGCATCAAGGACACCGACCGCGAGGTCATGACCATGCTCGACACCACCGCAGTTTCCTATCAGGCGGTGCTGACCAAGTGCGACAAGATCAAACCGACGGCGCTGTCCACCCTTGTGGACAATGTGACCGCAGAGCTTGCCAGCCATGTTGCCGCCCACCCGGACATTATTATAACCTCGAGCGTCAAGGGCGACGGCGTCGCAGACCTGCGCGCCGCCCTGGCCGCACTTGCCGTGCCCGCCGGTGAGCAGTAGATTGCTGACATGACTGATAAAAAAGACAAATCCAGAGAAGACTGGCTAGCCCAGGCGCGCACCCTTTCAGAGGCGCTGCCCTATATGCGGCGCTATGCCGGTGAGACTCTGGTCATCAAGTATGGCGGCAATGCCATGGGTGACGAGAGCCTGGCACACCTGTTTGCGCGAGACATCGTGTTGCTGCGGCAAATCGGATCAAACCCGGTGGTTGTCCATGGTGGCGGGCCGCAAATCGGCGAGATGCTGAAAAAGCTGAAGGTCGAGAGCGAATTCGTCGAGGGTTTGAGAGTCACCGATGAAGAAACCATCGACGTCGTCGAAATGGTTCTGTCGGGCACCATCAACAAGCGGATCGTCTCGGCCATAAATGCCGCCGGTGGTTTTGCCGTCGGCCTGTCGGGCAAGGACGGCAACCTGATCATGGCTGAAAAACTGCGGCGCACGAAACGCGATCCGGATTCCAATATCGAGCGCATCCTTGATCTTGGCCTGGTCGGCGAGCCGACCCGGATTACGTCGCATGTGCTGGATAATTTCGAAGAATCAGACATCACGCCGGTGATCGCGCCGATTGCCATCGGCACCGCGGGCGAAACCCTGAACATCAATGCCGATACGGCCGCCGGTGCCATTGCCTCGGCACTGGCCGCCAGTCGTTTGCTGATGCTGACCGATGTCGAGGGCGTGAAGGACAAAAACGGCGAGTTGATCGAAGCCCTGACGGCGACGGAAGCGCGCGCCATGATCGACAATGGCACCATTGACGGCGGTATGATCCCGAAGGTCGAAACCTGCCTGAAGGCCATCGACGACGGTGTCGACGGAGCCGTCATCATCGATGGCCGGGTGCCCCATGCGGTATTGCTGGAACTGTTCACCGAACACGGTGCAGGAACCATTATAGAAGCTGGCTGACGCCAGCCTCGATAATGGTTTTTGTGGGCGCACTGCGTGGCGCATCCTCTGGAAGCCAAGCCATATATAGCGCGCTGCGCGGCGCGGATTCTGGAAGCCAGGTTCTATTTTCTACAGGAGACAGTTTTTTCCAAGCCCGCGACTGCAGGCCGCCGACCGTTCGGCGCAAGCCAAGGGGCGAGTAGCCCCGCCCGGCGCTTGAGGGGCAAAAAAAATCAGCTAAGGGCTCCACCCTTAGCTGGACAGATCTCCTAAGAAATCAAGTTGCCAGTTCATTTCATCCTTGGTCAGGGGGTATTTTTCATCCCCCGACGGCTGCAACACATCAGCCACCGGAATTTTGCACAGCCTGAGTTGTAACTGCTCGACGATCCATGGTGGCTGGCCAGCCTTCCAGCCAATGGCGATAATTCCCTTGGCATTGCGCGTCGCCACTGTTTTCAAGACAACCGCCTCGTCCAGCCCGGACAAGACAATCAGGGCGGCGGTGCAAAAATCCAGATCATTCGATTGCAGTGCCTCGTTTATAACGTCGGGGCTGAGGGCACCATTTTTCTTTAGTTCCTGTACCTGCATCATCTTGTCGGCTGAAATACCGGTGGACGGTTCTTCGGCCAGTCGTTTTTCGACGACGGAGCGAACTTCATCTGCAGTTTCGGGGTCAAGGTCATGACGCGCCGTCAGATTATCGAGGAGATTGCTGGCAACGAACCGCGCCAGACGGCCCGCAGCACCCGGCGGCAATTGCGGGCGACGGGTTAACGGGTCCTGCCACTGATCGATATCGATGGCCTTGTCGATCAATCCGTTCAGGGTTTCCTCGCGAATTTGGGCGCTGTCGTTGCCCAGCAATTTCGACACCGCATCCACGTCCCCGGTGGCGGCGATGGCATCGGTCAGGGATTCACCCAAATCGTGGCGGCTCGAAATGGCGCTGAGCGCTCCGCTGACCGGTTCGCTGGCGATAATTTCGAGAATTTCATCGACCGTCAGGACCGGCGAAAATTCCAGCACCGGACCCGATACAACCAGTTCGGCGTCGCACGCGAGGCGATAGATCACCTCTGGCGGTGCATCGGCAACATCTTTCAGCGTTTCCGACAGAATCTGGCGAACCCGGGTTATCTGGTCCCGGGCCAGAGTTTCCAGCGCCTCGTAGGTAATGCGACGAACGGTGTCCTGTTCGTCGGCGGTCAGGCCCGGTGCCAGCAAGGCAATTTTTTCGGCCAGCCCGACCCGCACTTCGGTGTCATCATCGCTGGCAAGAATCAGGTCAGCATGACTGGGCGTGGCCGCATTTGTTGCGACCGCATGGCGAACCTCGGGGACATCATCAGATGCCAGATAATAAAGAATCTCGGCCTTTACATCGTCCCGTTCGGCCAGCTCCCGGCGAACGTCCGCATCCTTGTGCTGAACCAGTTCGCGGGCCTCTTCATAAGAGACCTTTTTGTTGTTGTCCTTGGAGAACCCCTGAAAGAATTTTGTGATGATGCTGGTCATCTAGGGTGCCCTTTTATCGGTGTAATAGGACAACTGCATCTTCATTTCGTCATTGGTCAGGGGGAAACCCGTCTTTCCCTTCGACTCAAGGATTTCCTGGGGCGATATTCCGGCCATCCGTCGCTGCACCTGTATCGCCATATCCATGGACAAGCCTGCCTTCCAGACGGCGGCAACGATCCCCTTGGCACTGCGGGCCGTGAAAATTTCCCGCATGACCTCTTTCGACAACTTGGAACGCACAATCAACGCCGCCAGGACAAAGGCGTTATCATTGGAATTCAGAGCCTTCCCGATGACGTTTGAATCCAGCCGTCCGGCCGTCATCAGCCGTTCGACAACGCCGATGGGAAGTTCGCCATCAAGGAATTCAAGCTGCCCTGCCGACGCTAGGTTTTTATCGCCACCCGACGATTGCAGGCGATGGTGAACCATCGACTTGACGGCCTCCATGGTTTTTTCATCCAGCCCGTCGCGTTCCGTCAGTTTGTCGAGAAGATTATCGGCAACGAAGCTCGCCAGCCGGGTTTCCGCACCAGACGGCAGTTTCGGTCGGCTAACCAGCGGCGCATGCCACAGTTCGAACTTGTCGGCACGGTCAATAAGATCGTCCAGGGTTTGCTCGCGAATTTGCGCCGTATCATTGCCAAGCAGGTCGGCAATGGCTTCTTCATCATCGGTGGCGATGATGGCATCGGACACCCCTTCGCCGACCTGATCACGCCTTGAAACAGCATTCAGGCCGCCCTTGGCCGTACCGGACTCGATAATATTGATCAGGTCTTCGTCGGTCAGAACCGGCGAGAATTCCAGCACCGGTCCGGCGACTTCCAAGGTATCGTCACCGGCCAGCCGTTTGATGACTTCCGCTGGTGCATCGGAAACATCTTTCAGGGTTTCCGACAGAATCTGGCGGACCCGCGTCATCTGATCGCGGGCCAGAATATCCAGCGCCTCATGGGTGCTTCGTTGAAGCGTGTCGCGTTCTCCGGCACTCATCCCCGGCATCAATTGCGCCAGTTTTTCCGCCAGGCCTGTCCGCACGCCTTCGTCATCGTCTTTTGCCAAAAGGGCGTAGGTGTGTCTGGGAGCCGCGGCATTGGCGGCAACCGTACGGCGCACTTCAGGTGCCGTATCGTCGGCCAGAAAATACAGGATTTCAGGTTCCGCATCCTCGCGTGCCGCCAGCTTCTTGCGAACCTCGACATCCTCGTGTCGGGCCATTTCACTGGCTTGCTCATAACTCAGGGACGCCTCAGCCATCGCCGCCCCCTTCCCCTTCGGTGCTGGGCGGTGGCGCAACGCGATAGCCGCCCTTGCCGTCGCGTTTGACCTCGTACATGGCGGCATCGGCGCGCGACACCATATCTTCAATACTTTCCATATCCTTCGGGTCATACAAGGCGACACCAATGGAAAGCCCGAGCGGATGGTCGTCATCACCGGAATATTTCATTAATTCTTCGCTGGCCTTGAGAATGGTTTCGACGCGTCTGAGGGTAACATCGGGGGCAACGCCATCCAGCCACAGGGCAAATTCATCGCCGCCCAACCGGACAATGGCATCACCGGGCCGGGAAAATTCCAGCAGCATGTCGCGCAGGAATATCAGCGCTTCGTCACCAGCCTGATGGCCGTGCACGTCGTTGACCAGTTTGAAGTTGTCGAGGTCCAGATACAGCAGCGCCGCCGTCAGGTTGTCCCGTTCCAGACGACTGAAGCGGCGCGGCAATTCTTCTTCAAAAAAGGCACGGCGGTTCAACAGGCCGGTCATGGCATCTGTTCGCGACAGGTTGACGATGCGCTCGTGATTGGCGATTTGTTCGTTGGCGATACCAATCTGGTTGGCAACATCGCCGATCAGAATGTGAAAACCTTCGTCCCATTCCTCTTTGCTTTCTTTCCAGATGCAAATGGCACCGTTGATTTGCTTGTTGTAATGGGTCGAGGCGGCAAGCACGTTCCAGTTGCCAAGGTTGATGGTGAAGGCTTCAGATTCTTCGTCCAGTCGGACGAGCAGGTCGGCAATGCCCTCGAGCTCTCCGACATTGCCAAAATCGGCGGCTATGACGTAATCGTCTTCGTCGAGACGGCGATATACGCGGCATCCAGCCCCGCCCATCGCTTGGGAAGTCGCCTTCGATGCTTTTTCCAGCATGTTCAGCGGGTCCAGTTCATCGCGTATGGCATTAACGATGTAACCCAGCAGTCGTTCTCGTTCCTGGGCGTTTCTCAACGCCGCTTCACGCTTGCGGTCTTCGGTCACATCCCGGCAAATGCCGCGGACCCCGCACCAGCGCCCGGAATCGTCGGTCAATGGCAGGCACGAGGCGACGACGCAGGCGTTTTCGCCGCTCGAGGTCTGCATCCAGATTTCAACGCTGTCCATGGCCCGGTCGCTGAGGAACGGCAACGGATTATATTGTTCGGCATCAATTACGTAATCGGCCGGATTTTTTCCGAGCAAATCTTCTGGCGTAAATCCCAGCGCGCCGGGTGGCGAGACAAAACCGAAGGTCCTGTCAGATCCGATTTCCCAGGCAAAATCGCTGGAGACCTCGACCAGATCCTTGTAGCGCTGACGCGATTCAACCAGGGCTGAGCGCAGATTGCGCTCCAAGGTAACGTCGTGCGACAGCACCAGTAGGTTCGCTGCCGCCGGTCCTTGAGACGCAATCTGGGGAATCACCGAGACTTCCAGCAATATCTCGCCCTTGGCGCCTTCCAGCAAAATCGGGCCGACGACGACCTTATGCTCCGAAGCCGCATTGGCAATCATCGCCTGAATGGCTTCTACCTTGCCGTGTTCGAGCAGGGTTTGCAGACTCGCACCCTTTGCATTGGTGGCAATCACCCCGGCATCGGCACCCACCATCATGGCGGCATCTGGATAACCATCCAGCAGCGTCCGAATGGCATCGGACTCTGCGGTGTCTGCTTGTTCTTCCTGTGTCTGCTCCGACATGGTTTCCCTTTTTCCACACCTTGTCGTGTGAATTTCAAACTATTGCATGATGTTACTGCAAGCAACGCCGCTGGCTAACGGAAAACCGACTTGCCTTGCCCGTGATATCATCACACTTTAGTCAGATGAAAAACCGAGCACCTCAACCGATGCCAATCGCCGGTGGCCTGGCGCAGGCCGAGACCTGGGTATTTGACCTGGACAACACGCTGTATCCCGCTTCCAGCAATCTTTTCGACCAAATTGACCGGCGCATGAAGGAATTCATCGTCGATTATCTGGGCATCTCGGAAGACGACGCCCGAGCCCTGCAAAAAAAATATTTTCGCGAGTTCGGAACAACGCTGAGCGGCATGATGCACAACCATAATGTCGTGCCCGGCGACTACCTGGCCTTCGTCCACGACATCGACATCAGCCTGATCGAACCGGACCCGGCCCTGATGACGGCGCTGGATGGGCTTAAAGGTCGCAAGATTATCTTCACCAATGCATCAACGAGCCACGCCCGGCGGGTGCTGGTCAGGCTTGGTATCGAGGACATGTTCGACGACATCTTCGATATCGTCTGGTCGGACTATATCCCGAAGCCCGACGCCGGTATTTACCAGCGACTTGTCGCCGATTGCGGGCTGGATGCCACACGAACGGTGATGGTCGAAGACATGGCCCGCAACCTGAAACCGGCGGCCGAGCTTGGCATGACAACGGTCTGGGTCGATACCGGCCTGGATTGGGGACGCGATGGCGTTGATGACGGACACATTCACCACAGCACAGACGACCTTGCCCACTGGCTGTCTGAATTGCGCCCGTATTGACTTTCAGGGCCCGCCTGACGCATGTTCTGGGCGACTTTTAACTCAATCAAGAACGGTTAACCAAAACTATGAGCCATTCCGACCTGCAATCCGTCATCGACGCCGCCTGGGAAGGCCGCGACGACATTAATCATGACACCACCGGCGACGTCCGCGACGCCGTCGATACCGCCATTCAGTTGCTCGACAGCGGCGAGGCCCGTGTCGCCGAACGCGAAAGTGTCGGTGTATGGACCACCAATCAGTGGCTGAAGAAGGCCGTTCTGCTGTCGTTCCGGCTGAACGACAACGCCATGATTACCGGCGGTGCCGATGGTGCCCACTGGTTCGACAAGGTGCCGTCCAAGTTCAATGGTTGGGATGAAGCCCGTTTTCGTTCGTCCGGTATTCGCGCCGTTCCCAACTGTGTCGCCCGTCGTGGGTCGTACATTTCCCCGGGCGTTGTGCTGATGCCGTCGTTCGTCAATATCGGTGCCTACGTGGATGCCGGCACCATGGTCGACGGTTGGTCGACAGTCGGCAGTTGCGCTCAAATTGGCAAGAACGTCCACCTGTCCGGCGGTGCCGGTATTGGCGGCGTGCTTGAGCCCTTGCAGGCTGGCCCGACCATCATCGAAGACAATTGCTTCATCGGCGCGCGTGCCGAGGTTGCCGAAGGCGTCGTCGTCGAAGAAGGCTCGGTGCTCGGCATGGGCGTCTATATCAGCGCCTCGACCAAGGTTGTCGACCGCGCCACCGGCGAAGTCTTCTATGGCCGCGTACCGGCATACTCTGTGGTCGTTTCCGGGTCGATGCCGTCGCCCAAGACAATGCCTGACGGCAACCCGTCGCCGTCGCTGTATTGCGCCGTCATCGTAAAGAAGGTCGACGAACGGACCCGTGCGAAGACCTCCATCAACGAGCTGCTGAGGGACTAGTCATGTCGATCCTCGACCCCGTCGAGCTGTCGCAGTCGCTGATCCGCTGTCCCAGCGTCACACCGGCCGACGAAGGCGCGTTGGGGGTGCTGGAAGAAGCATTATCCGGCGTAGGTTTCACCTGTCACCGGCTGCCGTTTTCCGAAGCCGGAACGCCCGACGTCGATAACCTGTACGCCCGCATCGGCACCAAGGGGCGCAACTTTTGTTTCGCCGGACACACCGACGTGGTGCCCATCGGCAACCGCGATGACTGGAGCATCGACCCCTTTGGCGGCCAAATTCGCGAAGGCAACCTGTTCGGGCGCGGCGCTTCGGACATGAAGTGCGCCATTGCGTGTTTCGCCGCAGCCGCAGCCCGTTTTATCGATAAGCGCGGAGGCGATTTTGACGGTTCCATCAGTTTCCTGATTACCGGCGACGAAGAAGGCCCGGCCATCAACGGCACCCCGAAGATGCTCGGCTGGATGTCGGAGCAGGGCGAAACCATGGACGACTGTCTGGTCGGCGAGCCAACCAACACGGACGTGCTTGGCGACACCATCAAGATTGGGCGGCGCGGTTCCATCAATGCCCACCTGATTGTCTATGGCACCCAGGGCCATGTCGCCTATCCGCATCTTGCCGATAATCCGGCACCGAAGCTGTTGAAGATGCTGAGCGCCATTGATGCGGCCGAACTGGACGAAGGGTCCGAGCATTTCCCGCCGTCGAATCTTGAGATTACCAGCATCGACATCGCCAACGAGGCCACCAACGTGATCCCGGCGAAGGCCGAAGCGGCCATCAACATCCGCTTCAACGATCATCATTCCGGGGCGTCGCTGGAACAAAAGCTGCGCGACATTTGTGACGAATTCGACGTTCGCTATGGGCTGGAATGTTCCGTTTCGGGTGAATCGTTCCTGACCCCGCCGGGCGCGTTAAGCGACCTGATCAACGGGGCCGTCGAAAGCGTTACCGGACGCACGGCCTCCTTAAGCACCAGCGGCGGCACATCGGACGCGCGTTTTATCAAGGATTTCTGCCCGGTCGCGGAATTCGGCCTGTCCAACGCCACCGCCCACAAGGTCGACGAGAACGTCCCCGTCGACGACGTGCGGGCACTCAGCGATATATATGAGTCCATCCTCGAGACCTATTTCCCCGAGTGACGCAGCCTGAAACCCTGAATGCCCTGTACGGCACCTATCGGCTGGCCCGACTGGATGCAGGGGGGCTGGATTATTTCGAGCCGACGGTTGATGCCTTCTGGCGGTCCTTCAAGGCTGCCCTGCTGATTGCCCCGTTCTATGGCCTTTTGCTGGCGCTGCGCTATCAGTCCGGTGAAATCGGCACCAGCGCCTGGCATTACGGAGCCATCGAGATTGTCGCCTATGTCACTGCCTGGGTCGCGTTTCCGGTATTGATGCTGAGCGTTTCGAAGCGGTTTGGGTGCGCGCACAATTATCTGCGCTTCATGGTCGCTTACAATTGGGCGGCTGTGCCCCAGAACATGCTCTATCTGCCCATAGCCATGTTGTCGGTAACCGGAATCATCTCAGCCGACGCGGCCGGGTTTTTCGCCCTGTTGGCACTGGCGCTGATTATCGGATACGTCTGGTTTATTACCCGAACAGCGCTTGAAATTCCCGTCGTCGGAGCGGCCGCCATCGTCGCCATGGATTTCGCCATCAGCATTCTGATTAACGGCTACGTCGAAGGCTTACACTAGATCGGCAGGATACTGGCGAGCCAGGCCATGCCCAGCATGCCAAGCAGGATCGGCGACGTCAGCAGGCCTGCGAAGCTGAGCAGAATTCCGAAGATGCCCCATATAATTTGGCCCGAAAACAGGGCGATGATACTGGCGAGGAATGCCAGCGGCACAAAAATAACGCCACTGGTGAAGATTCCAAAAAGCGCCAGACCAATGGCGAAATAACCGGCGATGGGCGGGTCCGGAAACGGCGGCGGCGGGTTTTGTGAGTCTGAATCGGAATTTTCAAGACTGAGTTTAATGTCGGACATGCGGCCTCCGCTGTTTTGCTGTCTATTCTTTTTAGTAGCTTACACCGACCAAATAAAGCCCTTCGGCAGGTGCCGTCTCGCCACCGGCGGTCCGATGCCGTGCCTCGAGCGCACTGACAACGTCGTCGCGGCTCCATTTTCCATCGCCGACCCACTTCAGGGTGCCGACAATATTGCGGACCTGATGGTGCAGAAACGACTGTGCTTCTACATGAATATGGATTTCATCATCGACGCGCACGACATCCAGCCGGTCCAGTGTCTTGACCGGTGACTTCGCCTGACACAGGGTCGCCCGGAAGGTGGTGAAATCGTGCTTGCCGACAAGTACTTGCGCGGCATCGTGCATGGCGGCGACATCCAATGGCACCCCGACACGCCAGCATCGCCCCCGGTCGACCGCCAGCGGCGCGCGACGATTGGCGATGCGGTACAGATAACGCCGCCCGGTCGCATCGAAACGGGAATGAAATTCATCATCGGCGACAGAAACCTCAAGAACCGAAACCGGATGCGGTCGAACATGAAAATTAAGCGCATCGCGAATTGTGCCCGGTGCATCCTTGTGACCGAAGTCGTAGGCGAGATCAAAGTGCGCAACCTGGCCCAGCGCATGAACGCCTGAATCGGTTCGTCCGGCACCGAAAACCGTTACCGTTTCGCCCGACATGGCGTTGAGAGCTGCCTCAAGCGCCTGTTGCACGGCAAAGCCATTGTCCTGACGCTGCCAGCCAACAAAGGCGGCGCCATCATATTCGACGGTCATTCGATATCTTGTCATGGCCGTTGTTGTACAACCGGGTTGGTTCGCAGCCAATGTAAAGATTCGAGGTGGCGGTGTTTCTTTGGTACAGTACAAACACCAGTCAAGATCGGATTCGAATGAACGACCAGCCTAACAACTATGAAAGAGATTCCCTGCATATCCTGCCGCTGTCGGTTCTGCCGATCAAAACAGCGGCCCTGAAGCGCGCCCGCATGGTCAAGAATGTGCGCCTGCAAAGCGTCATCGAGATGTTCACCGAAGAGGGAACCGGCAGCGGTCAACTTTCGGTGCGCGATATCGGCCAGGAATTCGACTGGCCCGATGACTCGTCGCATCCCGATCATATCATGCTGCGCAAGCTGGCGCAGATGCCCAGTTTCGATGTCTACAGCCTGCGCATCAAGTTGCGCGAACACGGCATTAAGGTCGAAGACGAGGATGAATTAAAACTGTCGCCGGAGAAGATCAAGGACCTGACCGAATGCATGAGCACCTTCACCCACCCGTTGATCGCTGAAATCTACGGCACGGATAATATCGACATCAGCGACCTTAGCGACATCATGAAACTGTTCCGCGATCCGGACATTAAAAAAGCCAAAGAGAAACTGGAACAGATGGCTGATAAACTGGGCATCGAGCTGATGGAAATCCCGAAGTTCCTGGAGGACTACGGCGATATTTTCCTTTCCCTGTCTTATTACCAACAATGCCTGGACCGGATTGAGCCGGTGATCGAGGAATTTTTCGCCGCCATGGACGAAATCCGTTCCAACTATCAACTCAGTCAGGACAAGAACCTGATGAAAACCTGCGATATGCTGGAAAGGACCATCAACGACCTGATGGCGGATATTTCCGGACGTTTCGAAACCTTCGACAGATCGACCAAGGAAATGTGGAACGATATCTCGGCGGAACGCTTCAGCAGGGTCAAGGAACTGATCAAAAGTTACCACACCACCATCGGCGGCGTGTTATGTGCGCTGAGTGTCAAGATCGACGCCTGGCACGCCCTGTTCCCCAGCAAGGACATCGGTGGCCCGGTGAAGCGCGGTGATTTCATTATGACCGAGATGAAACAGGGCATCGACAAGATCAAGAAGATCGAGGCCGCAGTGCCGATCATGGCTCTACTGGAAGCTGCCCCGGAAGAAGGGGAACCCGATGCCGATGCCGAAGAGGAAGAGGGAAAAGAGGCCGATGATTTCCTGCTGGTCGACGGTTAGGGATTAAAGCGAACTTCCCCGAGGAAGTTCATGGCCGCGCAAAAAATCTTCCATCTCAGTCGCCGCCTTGCCTTGCATTTGCACACGCGTCGGACGCAGGCCGCCGTTTGCGCAAGCAACCGTCATTTTGTCGTCTAACACCTGGCCCGGCGTGCCATCGACACCGTCGACGACTTCGGCGACCAACACCTTGATGCGTTTGCCGTTCCATTCGAACCAGACCCCCGGCCACGGGTTCAGCGCGCGAACCCGGCGTTCCAGATCGTCCGCCGCTAACGTCCAGTCGATGCGCGATTCATCCCGGCTCAACTTCGCCGCATAGGTCGATGCCGCATCGTCTTGTTGGACGGGCTTGAGCGTTCCCGCGATTGCATCGGCCAGTGTTCCGGTGATCATCCGCGCCCCCATGTCGGCCAGTTCGTCATGCAGGCTGGACGCCGTCGTTTGCCCGTCGATAGCTATGGTCTCACACTTAAGCATATCCCCGGTATCGAGCCCGGCATCCATTTGCATGATGGTGACGCCGGTTTCAGTATCGCCAGCGATAATAGCACGCTGAATGGGTGCCGCACCGCGCCAGCGCGGCAGCAACGAGGCATGAATGTTAAAGCACCCCAAGCGCGGTGCTTCGAGCACCGGAGCAGGCAGGATCAGGCCATAGGCAACGACGACCGCGGCATCGGCACCTAAATCGGCGAAGGCTTTCTGGTCAGTCTGGTCTTTCAGGTTGACCGGCGTGCGCACTTGAAGACCCTGTTCGAGCGCGAAGGCATGCACGGCCGATGGGGTTTCCTTGTGCCCCCGACCGGCAGGGCGCGGCGGTTGGGAGTAAACGCAGACGATGTCATGACCGGCATCAATCAGGGCGGCAAGGGCTGAGACCGAAAATTCCGGGCTGCCCATAAACACCAGCTTGAGCCCGCCCCCATCCGTCATCAGACCGCCACCGCTTCGGCTTCCAGTTTTTTGATTTTTGTTAACTTGCGCAGGATCATGTTGCGACGAAGCGCCGAAATATGGTCGACGAACAAAACGCCGTCCAGATGATCCAGCTCATGCTGGATGCAGACCGCCATGTAGTCTTCTGCTTCAAATTCGCGGATTTCATTGTCACGGTCCAGATAACGCACCCGGATGGCGGTCGGGCGCACGACCTCGGAATACTGTTCGGGCAGCGACAGGCAGCCTTCTTCGCGCGCCGCGTCGTCATCCGATACCCAGATGATTTCGGGATTGGCCATGTACAGCGGGTCCGCGGGTTCCTCTGGCTTGGACATGTCGATAACGACGACACGTTTGTCGGACCCGACTTGCGCTGCGGCCAGACCAATGCCGTGTGATGCGTACATGGTTTCGAGCATGTCATCCATCAGCGTACGCACCGCGTCATCGACCGCATCGACGGGCTTGCATATCGCCTTCAGGCGCACATCGGGCGCAATTATGATGGGCAGAATAGCCATGGTTGTCCGGTTCCGTTAATTTCCGCGTCAATATTTCAGAAGTCTGTAACTTAGTCTAGAGTCTGTCAGGTCGCATATGGGGGGAAAATGGAAATTCTGCAAAGTGTTTTTGGCCTGTTGGCGCTGACCGCATTCGCCTGGGCAATCAGCGAAGATCGTGGGAAAAACCCGTTGAAAGCGGTAGCCGCCGGGTTGGGCCTGCAAATCGTTCTCGCCCTGATCTTGTTGAAAGTTCCCCTGTTCAAAGACGTGTTCATGGTGTTGGGCGATGGCGTCAACGCTTTACAAGACGCAACGCTGGCCGGAACCTCGTTCGTGTTTGGGTTTCTGGGTGGCGGAAAGCTGCCGTTCGACGAGAAATTCCCCGGAGCCAGCTTCGTTCTGGCGTTTCGCGCCCTGCCCCTGATTCTGGTGATGAGCGCGCTCTCAGCACTGTTGTTTTACTGGCGGGTGCTGCCCGTCATCGTGCGTGGTTTTGCCCGCGTCCTTGAGCGCACGCTGGATGTCGGTGGTGCGGTTGGTGTATCGGCGGCTGCCAATGTTTTCGTTGGCATGGTCGAGGCTCCGCTGTTGGTGCGGCCCTATCTGAAACGTCTAAGCCGGGCCGAGATGTTCATGGTGATGACCTGCGGCATGGCGACCGTCGCTGGCACCGTGATGGCATTGTACGCCACCTTTATTTCCGCCGTCGTTCCCGACGCCATTGGCCATATTCTGAGCGCCAGCATCATCAGTGCGCCAGCCGCCATCCTGATTGCCCGGCTGATGGTGCCTGAAGGTGCCGAGAAGACCGAGGCCGGGGACATGGACCCGCCATCCGAAGCATCAAGCACCATGGAGGCCGTCACCCGCGGCACGGTGGACGGCATCGCCTTGCTGATCAACGTCACAGCCCTGTTAATTGTTCTGGTGGCGCTTGTATCACTGGCCAATATGGTGCTGGGGCTGTTTCCCGATGTCGGCGGCGAGGCCCTGACCTTCCAGAGAATTCTAGGCGTCGTCATGTCGCCGGTGGTCTGGCTGATCGGCATTCCGTGGGCCGAGGCGACCACTGCCGGAGGCCTGATGGGCACCAAGACAATCCTGAACGAGTTCCTGGCCTATCTGGAGCTGGCGGCGTTGCCCGACGGTGCGCTCACAGACCGGTCGCGCCTGATCATGACTTATGCGCTGTGCGGTTTCGCCAACTTCGGCAGCCTTGGCATCATGATCGGCGGCTTGACATCCATGGTGCCGGAACGACGCACCGAGATCGTCGGCCTGGGACTGAAATCCATTGTATCGGGAACCATCGCCACCCTGATGACCGGGGCCGTGGTCGGCATATTGATTTAGGCGATCAGCGCCTCGGCGTCCGCATTGCCCTCACCATAAGACGCATCGCTGAATTCGGCGGCAATGGTCTTGAATTCATCTTCGATGCCGAGGAATGCCTTGACCACGTCTGAATCAAAATGCGTTCCGTCGCCTTCCAGAATAATACCGCGCGCCTGTTCATGGCTGAACGCCGCCTTGTAGACCCGTTCCGATATCAACGCATCATAAACATCGGCCAGCGCCATTAGCCGGCCCGATACCGGGATATCATCACCGGCAAGACCCTTGGGGTAACCCGATCCATCCCACTTTTCGTGATGGCTGAGAGAAATCTCGCGGGCGAAACTGAGGAAAGAATTAGACCCCAGCTCCCCTTCGGCGACCATCAGCGCATTGGCCCCCAGTTCGGGGTGGCCCTTCATGACCTCGAATTCCTCGGCCGTCAGCTTGTCGGGCTTCAACAGGATGCTGTCGGGAATGCCAACCTTGCCGACATCGTGCAGGGGGGCCGATTTATACAAAAGCTCGATATTTTCATCCGTCAGCACATGGCTGAAACGAGGGTGATCGCGCAGGCTTATAGCCAGCGCCTTGACGTAACGCTGGGTGCGCAGGATGTGCGCGCCGGTTTCGTTGTCGCGGGTTTCCGCCAACGACGCCAGCGTCAGGATGCTGACATCGCGGGTCAGGCGGACCTCTTCGGTGGTTTCGCGCAAGCCCTTGACCATTTCGTTGGTGTGAATGGCCATGATGCCGAATTCATCGTTGGTGCCGACCGGCACGAAGCCGTCCAGATCGCCTTCGGCGGCCTTGATCAGGACACCGTTTTCACTTTCCAGAAAGCCCTTCAGGTTGCGCGAATACGAATAGATGACGTTCAGCACATGGGCCAGAATAATGCCGACGACGAAGGCGATCTCGCCCAGAATATACAACTGCGCCTGATGCAGGGTGACGCTGTCGCCGACCTCTGACAGCCAATCGAGATCCTTGACGACGACCAGAAAGACGACGGCGAGGATGAACACGACGCTGACCGCCGCCAGGATGCCAAGCTTGCCGGTCAGCGGAAAATAATTTTTGTCGACCTGCATGCGCTGGCCGGTGCGGCAGAAGAAATCGACCAGATTGCGCTGCCATTGCAGCGACAGATCAAGGGACGCGAAGAACCCCAGCGTCGCCAGACCGACAATGATTTTCAGGCCACTGACCACGGGGAACCCGTAAACCGCCGTATTAAAGGCCGTCAGGAACACGCCCGATGCGATGAACAGGCCGTATTCGACGCTAAACAGCCTGATTGTCTGTTTCTGAAAAGGCGCACCCGCAACGAATGCACGGATTAACGGTTGGCGCAGGAAATACTGGACGATCAGCGCCGCCATGATCGGCACCACCAACTGCACCGGCGTCAGGGTTTCCAGAAACGGGCATACCTGCACCCCATAGACGGCCAGAATGACAATGGCGCTGGCATAATGAATGCGGGCGCGGGCGCTTTTCGGCTGTATAAGGGCTTGTGGCTCCATGACGCTAGATCATACGGATATAGACGGCGAAAGACACTCACTGCTTTTCACATCTACGTGACGACACAGCACCGCACCATTTGCCTTTCCATGGCCGGTCGGGCAACATTTAGCTTCAAGGATTCGGAACTGAATACACATGGAAACACTTTCACTCATCGTCGCCATCGCCGCGCTGGCCATTGTTGTCGTCGTTATCGCCTTTATGCGGGCGGAAAAGGCCAACGGACGCGTGGCGTCGGACAAGCTGGCGGAATTGACCGGGCGGATGGCACAAATGGGCGAGGCACAGGCCGCAGCCCAGGCCCACATCAGCAAAACCCTTGAAGACAGCCTGAACCACCACACGGAAAAAACCGGCAAATCCATGAGCGACCTGCACGAGCGCCTTGCGGTCATCGATGCCGCCCAGAAGAATCTGACCGATCTGTCGGAACAGGTTGTCGGCTTGCAGGATATTCTGTCGAACAAGCAGGCTCGCGGGGCCTTCGGCGAAGTACAGTTGAACGATCTGGTGTCATCGATCCTGCCGCCATCGGCCTATGAGTTTCAGGCGACGCTGACGACCGGCAGTCGTGCCGACTGCCTGTTAAAGCTGCCGAACCCGCCGGGGTCCATCATCGTCGATGCCAAATTCCCGCTGGAAAGCTATCGCGCCCTGCACGACGCCGAAACCGAGGCCGAAAAAGTGGCGGCATCGCGCAGTTTCAGCGCCGACATAAAAAAACATATTCACGCCATCGCCGAGAAATACATCGTGCCCGGCGAAACGGCTGAATCGGCGCTGATGTTCCTGCCATCGGAAGCGGTCTATGCCGAGCTGCACGCAAATTTCCTGAATGTCGTCGAGGATTCATATCGCAACAAGGTCTGGATCGTTTCGCCGACCACACTGATGGCAACCCTGAACACCATTCGGGCGGTCCTTAAAGATGCCTCCATGCGCGAACAGGCCGGCCTTATTCAGGCCGAGGTCATGAAGCTGCTGGAAGATGTCGGGCGCATGGACACGCGCGTCGACAAGCTGGAAAAACATTTTGGCAATGTGCTCGACGACATCAAGGGCATCAAGACGTCGTCAAGCAAGGTGAGCAAGCGGGGCGAGCGTATTCAGGATATCGAACTGGGTGAAGAAACCGAGGCCGCAGAGTTGTCTGACGCGCCGCACCTTGTGCCGCTGCCCGGCGGCAAGAAATAGAGACTTAAACCGGAGCCATCATGAGCCGTCTTGCATTGTTTGGAATAACCGTCGTCCCGTTCGTGTTCATCCTCGTCTTCTCGGTGGTCGGCAGCGACAAGAACAAGGATTCTTTCGTCGATATCAAGGTGCCCGAACTCTCAGACGCGGCGCGCCATGGGCGGACGGTTCTGAACGGCACCTGTGCGGCCTGTCACGGCAAAGACGCCAGCGGAACCGACAAGGGACCGCCGTTGATCCATCCCGTCTACAGGCCCAGTCACCATGCCGATGGCGCCATCCACCTGGCCATCGCAAACGGGGTCAGGCAGCATCACTGGAACTATGGCGCGATGCCGCCGCAGCCCGATATAGATAAAGCCGATATCCCGGCAATCATCGCCTTTATTCGCGAGGTCCAAAGGGCCAACAGGATCAAATAGGGCTCTTAAGTCGCGACGCTGGCGATCAGTCCGTCTGCAATCCACTGCTGCAAACAGCCCGCCGCCCGCATGCTGGCCATGTCGGGGGGATGAAATTCGCACAAGCCTTCGCAGACTTCGGTAAAGGTCTTGCCCGATGCCAGCAGGTCGAGCGCCCGGGCTTCATCCAAATCCAGCGCCCGGTAGATGGCGGAGAAATCCCGGCGCCAGACCAGCCATGTCACCGACGCATAGACCGTCTCGACAGACGGTGGCACCTGTTCACCGTCCAGCGCCTGCCAGATATCGGGCGCGTTGGTCGAAAGCGGCAATCGCCTGACCGCACCGCCCAGCGTAAACACCAGTCCCGGCCAGTCGTCAGAAGCCATATTTTCCAGTGTCTCTGCCACCAGCGTGTCACTGTCCGGTGCATCGAAAGCCTCGCCCAGCGCCCATTCAAAGGCCGCCAGTTCACCAACCACAGGCTGGCTGGCATAGGGTTCATTGGTGCGAAGATAATCCGTCATATGACGGCCAAACCAGCGGGCATTTTCCGACGTCGACGGATGGGCGGCGGTGTAGCCCGCCGCCAGTTCAAGGAAACTGTCGTCGCCGATCAGCCCATGCAGGTTGGGGAAATCATTGTCCAGAACCTCGATCAGCCGCAGCCGATAGGCGTCGTAATAGGCCCCGGCGAGAACGCGGCGGTTTTCCTTCGACGTGTCGCAAATCAGGTCGAGGAACCCATCGCCGCCATTCAGCAGAAAATCCTGAAACCGCGCCTGAACATCGAGCAGGGCCGTCATGCCGCATTCTCCCCGGCCTGTTTGGCAAGGACGGCGGCCTCGATCTTGCGCGCCCGGTCCAGTTCCGCCAGCAGTTCGGGCAACGGCGGAATATTGGCGTCGCGTTCGATCATCGTCGGCACCGCGCCCAGCTTGCCGACCGTGTATTCGTACAGGTCCCATACGTCTTCGCAGACCGGATGGTCGTGGGTATCGATGATGTGGGTGCCGTTGTTGTCGTGTCCGGCCAGATGAATTTGCCTGACCCGGCTGGCTGGCACGGCATCGATATAGGCGCGGGCATCGAATTCGTGGTTATAGGCGCTGACGTAGACGTTGTTAACGTCCAGCAATATGTCGCAATCGGCGCGGTCGGTGACCTCGGCCAGGAACTCCCATTCAGCCATTTCCGAACAGTCGTAACTGACATAGCTGGAGACATTTTCCAGAGTCAGGCGGCGGCCGATAAAATCCTGGACCCGCGATATCCGCTCAGCCACATGGTTAACGGCTTCGACCGTGTAGGGCAGCGGCAACAGGTCGTGCATGTTGGTGCCGTTCAAGCCGGTCCAGCACAGATGATCGGAATACCATTCCGGTTCTATCCGTGCGATCAGGTCTTTAATTTTTTGAAGGTAGTCTTCGTTCAGCGGGTCCGAGCCGCCGATCGACATGGAGACCCCGTGCATAACGATGGGGTAGTCTTCACGCACCCGATCCAGAATCGAAAGCGGCTGGCCACCGGCCTCCATATAATTTTCAGAGATAATTTCGAACCAGCCGACATCGGGGCGGGTTTCAAGAATATCGGTGTAGTGCGGTTGCCTGAGGCCGAGGCCAAAACCCAGATTGCTCATCATACGGATGCCTTAAATGAAAAAGGGCCGGACGCGGCCATACAATAGCCCATCCGGCCCCGAATTCATAAAGCCGGGCTTAAATCAGCCAGCCTTTTAATCAGCCAGCCTTGCCACCGGCCTTGTCACAGGCTTCCTTGCTCATCGGCAGGAAACCATGGCCCTTGCACGAGTTCAGGCCTTTGCAGGAGCTCGATGCAGTTTTGCACGCGCTTTGACCCTTGCAGCCGTTGACGCCCATGCATTTAATCATTTCAGCGGCGGTGCCGGTGGCCGGGGTCATTGCCACGCCCATGGTGAACATGGCGGCGGCAGCGGTTGCCAGAGTTGCTCCGGCGGCTTTGGTTGTGATCGACATAGACTTGAAACTCCCTAAGGGTTGAGATGAATAACACGTCAGAACCTATCGCACCTGCGAGGATACGGGAGTCACAATGCCCTCACAGGCGTTAACGTTTTTGTGAACGGTTGGGCTCTGGCTAAATGTCGTGGCGGGCCTTCAGCGCGGCACTAAGCGTACCTTCGTCCAGATAATCGAGCTCGCCGCCAACCGGCACACCGTGGGCCAGTCCCGACACCTTGACCCCGCAATCGGTCAACCGTTCGGCGATGTAATGGGCGGTGGTCTGACCATCGACGGTGGCGTTGGTGGCTAAGATGACTTCGATTACCACCTCGTTACGCGCCCGGGTCAGCAGCGACGGGATGTTCAAATCGTCCGGCCCGATGCCATCGAGCGCCGAGAGCGTCCCGCCAAGAACGTGAAACCGCCCACGATAGGCCGGGGTGCGTTGCAACGCCCACAGATCGGCGACGTCTTCAACCACACAGATCAGCGTGTCGTCGCGTTTGACATCCGTGCACACGGCGCACGGGTCGTGGGTATCCAGATTGCCACAGGTCGAACACGTCTGGATGTTGTCGGCTGCCGCATCAAGGGCGCGAGACAACGGCTGTAATTGCGATTCCCGATGCTTCAACAGATGCAGCACGGCGCGCCGGGCCGAACGCGGCCCCAGCCCCGGCAACTTTGCCAGCGACTGGATCAGGCGTTCGATATCATTATCAGGCATGGATGTGTCTGGACCCTAGAACGGCAGCGACATGCCGGGCGGCAATTGCATGCCGCCGGTCAATTCGGCCATTTTTTCCTTCATCATTTCCTCGACCTTGGTCTTGGCATCGTTAAAGGCGGCTGCCAGCAGGTCTTCCAGCACTTCGCGTTCGTCGGCGCTCATCAGCGACGGGTCGATGTCGATCTTCTTGACCTCGTGCTTGCCGGTCATGGTCAGCTTGACCATGCCGCCGCCCGATGTGCCGGTGACTTCTAGCTGGGCCAGCTCTTCTTGCAGGGAACCCATTTTCTCCTGCATTTGCTGCGCCTGTTTCATCATTTGGCCGAGATTTTTCATGTCTTGTCTCTCTGTGTGATACGGTTACGTGCACTTTATCCCAGGGTTCAGAATCATGCAGCATCAAAACCTGTTCGTCTTCGATATTGAGACCATTCCCGATACCGATGCGGTTCCCAACCTGACCGGATTCGACGATCCTGACATTGAAGCGCGCCGGGCAGAGATCGAGCGCTATCATCTGGATATCACCGATGGCCGCAACGCCTTTCCGCGCCAGCCCTTTCACAAGGTCGTCGCGATCAGCTTTCTGGAGGCCGATATCGAATACATGGGCAGCGGCGGTGAGGCATATGTGCTGCGCGAACTGCGTACCGGCGGCGAGGCCAGTTTCGACGAGGAGATGCTGTTAAAGGGTTTCTTTCAGCATTTCGAGCGCCAGAGACCGCGCCTCGTCAGCTTCAACGGTCGCGGCTTCGACCTGCCGGTGTTGAAATACCGCGCCATGGCGCACGGCATATCGGCACCCTGGCTGTATTCGGCTGGCGACAAATGGAACAGCTATCAGTCGCGCTATTCAGCCGACTGGCATTGCGATCTGATGGAGGTCCTTTCTGAATACGGGGCGTCGGCGCGGGTCAAGCTGAACGAGGTCTGTTCGATCATGGGCTTCCCCGGCAAGTTCGGCGTCGATGGCTCGAAGGTGGCTGAAATGTTCGACGCCGGTAAAATTCCAGAGATACGCGACTACTGCGAGACCGATGTGCTGAACACCTATCTGGTTTATCTGCGCCTGATGCAGCACCGGGGCACGCTGGGCACGGAAAGCTACAACCGCGCCGTCGCCGATATTATTTCCCTGATCGAGGCCGAGGGCGAGAACCGCCCGCATCTGGCGGAATTTATGGACGCCTGGGGTCAGGCATCAAATAATTCGTTCATGCTGGAATGAGGGCCTAAGCGCCTTCGTCAGGGTCGCGGACCTCGGTCACTTTCGATCCCGGAAAGGCGTCTAGCACCGCGCTGACCAGCGGCTCGGTCGCAGCCGAAGCCTTGATATCGGCCTTTTGGGCATCCCATTGCTGTTGCAGGGGTGGGTCGCCGGCTTCGTTGCTGATGGTAACGATCCAGCGCCGGGCCGTGTTGTCGGTCAGGAATGATGCCAATTCATAGGGCAGTTCCCTGGGCGCATGTTCACCGAGGCTGACTTCGATGGAACCGGGCTCGAAGCGAACCAGATGCACATTATTAATGACGTTGGCGCGCAGGATCGCCTTGCGGCAATCACTGGCAAGCTGGGCGACTTCTTCCAGCGTCTTGGGATCGGGCAGATCATCGGACGCCGCTTCGGATTCCACATCGGGGACCGGGTCTGGTTCCAGTTGGGGTTCGGGTGCGGTTTCGATGGCAGCGGCCTGAGCCCCATCACCAGCGGCAGCAATGGCGAGCTGGGCGCGGGGCTGGTCCGGGCTGGTATCTGAAGAGGGTGTCGGCATCGATGGCGCGGGCGGCGGTGTATCAGCTGGCGGTGCAGACGCCGTCGCACCCCCTTGCGGGGCGCTGGGCGTCGATGATGCGCCAGCAGCCTGACCGCCATCGGCCTGAAGCGACTTGATGGCATCTGACGGGGATGGCTGGTCGGTCAGATAGGTTAATCGGACCAGAACCATTTCGGCGGCCTGAACCGGCGACGGCGCACCCCGAACCTCGCCAAGTCCCTTCAACAGCATTTGCCAGATCCGTGCGATGTCGGCCATTTTCAGGCGCGCCGCAAAGTCCTTGCCCTTGACCCGTTCGATTTCCGGCACCCCGACATCGTCGGCGGCTGCGGGCACCACCTTGATACGGGTGACCAGATGTGAAATTTCAAGCATGTCTTCGATAACGGCAGCCGGGTCGGCACCGTCGCGGTATTGCTGCTCGAACAAATTCAGCGCAACGGCAGCATCACCCTGCAAGACAGCTTCCAGAATCATGAACGTCTGCGAACGGTCGGCAAGGCCCAGCATGTCGCGGACCTGGGCCTCATCGGCCTCGCCAGCACCATGGGCAATGGCCTGATCAAGCAGGCTGAGACCATCGCGGACGGAGCCGTCGGCGGCACGCGCAATCAGCGCCAGCGCGGCGTCGTTGATGGTTGCGCCTTCTTTGTCGGCAATGCCACGAAAGTGCGCGGCCAGGGCGTCGGCATCAATACGACGCAGATCGAAACGCTGACAACGCGACAGCACGGTGACCGGAATTTTCCTGATTTCCGTGGTCGCAAAAATAAACTTCACATGCTCGGGCGGTTCTTCCAGCGTCTTCAACAACGCATTGAAGGCGTTCTTCGACAGCATGTGCACTTCATCGATGATGTAGACCTTGTAGCGCGCCGAGGTCGGGCGATAACGAACGCTTTCGATCAGTTCGCGAATATCATCAACGCCGGTGCGGCTGGCGGCATCCATTTCCAGAACATCCACATGGCGATCTTCGGCGATTGCCAGACAGTGTTCACACACTCCGCAGGGGTCCGCCGTTGGCCCACCGTTGCCATCAGCGCCGATGCAGTTCAGGACACGGGCGATAATGCGTGCCGTCGTCGTTTTGCCGACACCGCGCACACCGGTCAACACGAAGGCATGGGCCAGACGCCCTGCTTCGATGGCATTGCCAAGGGTGCGGACCATGGCTTCCTGGCCGATCAGGCCATCGAAAGACGTTGGCCGGTACTTGCGGGCAAGGACCGTATATTCGGTCGTATCGGTGTCGGTTTGATCGGTCATGCCGGGTGATGATGCCGTGTCTGAATTATTCGAAGGATTAAAGGTGGGAGACCGGACAACGACCCGAACCGAATCTCGTTACGGCTGCTTCCTTCCGGATCTGACCGGGTTGGCGAGGGGTTCGTCCATCGCCGATCTCCCAAGCGCACTATAGCAGTTCCGATAAACCATGGGCCACCGGATTCAGAACTAAATTTTCCGATTTCCGCAGTTTTTAGCCCGCACCTGTTATCCAATGGCGCTGAAATCATCGTCGCCGCCGGTGCCGCCGGGGCCGCCCGGCTTGTCCGGCTCGTCGGAATAGATGTTGGCAGGCGGACCCTGGGGCGGTTCCGGGATATAGGCCGGGGCTTCCGGTTTTGCTTCCGGTTTCATTTCCGGCATTTCTGTTGGTCGCGGCACATCGACGACCGGGTCTGCCGTCGCCGTCGTTTGCTCATCAGCCGCGCCCTCATCCGGCATGCCCTCATCTGGCATACCATTAACCGAGTCATCCAGTTTCGGTCCACTGTCCCTGATAACCGGGATCGACGGCGAAGCATCGATCGGTTGTTCGGGCGGCAGGTCGTTGCCAGCACCCGGTCCCGGTGCGGTTTCCAGGTCCTGCAGATCAATCATGTCAGGTGACGGCTCGGCGAACATGCCAGCGGGAATGTCGCCCGGCGCCGGTTGCAGACTGGCCGTTGGCGGTCCGTCCGGTGTCGGCTCCGCAGGATCATCAAACAGGCCGGGGCCCGGGGTCTCGTCGACCTGATCGTCAAACAGGCCAGGGGTTTGTTCTTCCTGCTGATCATCAAACAGCCCCGGCGACGGACTTGGGTCCATGGACGGCTGCTTGATCGGCAGGGTCTTGCGTAGCTTCAGGGTTTCCAGCGGACTTACCGGCAGTTCGCGTGGACGCTCGATGGTAATAAAACCGCCCGCACTGCCGACCAGAGCCATCGCCATCAGAAGGGAATTGTTCTCGAATTCATAGGACCCGTCGCGCACCGCGACCAGGCGAACCTCTGTCGTCTTGCCCGGCGGCAGGGTAATGGCATCGACGCACGGCGTCTCAAACGTCCGCCCGCCATTGACGCTGATTTGTTTGACGGCGACGGAACGGAAGAAATCGATGGCACGGAACGTGTGTTCTTCATCGTCGCCGTTTTCAATCCTCAGCACATAGGCCTTGCCCATCAACAAGCCAAGATAGCCCGGTGTAAAATCACCCTGGCGAATTCTTAAATTAACATTGCGGGCCTGTTCCCAATCGACCCCGTCGGTGTGCTGGATGGCGGCTGTGGTGCAGTCGGCAAGAAACACGCCCGTCCCGCCCTCGCCATAGGCGCAGGCAGACAGTGCAAGCGTACTTCCAATCACTGCGGCAAAGCGGAATCGCTTCATCCGACCAGACAGTCCCCTCCTGCACGCGGCCACTGCCCTGGATGCGCTTGATTTCCGTATGGTGAAACTATCAACAGTCGGGGGTGTTCGACAACATAAAATTTAATGACTCCAAGAAGTTAGGCCTTTCGGCGAAGGAATGCTTCCTCAGCCCCACCGACATGGGGCAATATTACCTAGATATTTCAATTTGTTCGGGGAAACGCCTTGTTCGGCAACAGCTTTTATACGGATATCGGCTTACAAAGAACGCCGGTCGGTCATAACGATGAAAATTGGCTTGACGAACGCCTACATAATCGTTCCAGCCGAATCGTGCCGGTCTGGCGTGGCCATAATCTGATTCTTGGTCAAGAGACGCCACAAGCGATTGCCCTGACCGGCAATCATGCCCGCGGCCTGTTGCAAATTTGCGGCGAGAAGGCGTTTCTGGGCATGGATGGCGACACCGCGTACTTCGCCATCGATTTGTCGGAACACGAACTGCCGGTGCTGTCGCCAGCCTTGGGCCAGGCCAAATTCGTCGACCTGCGCCGCGTCGTGATGATGCTGGAACCACACGAAGCGGCCTTGCTGGCCTACGCCAAGGGGGCCATGTACTGGCACTTCAATAATCATTATTGCGCCGCCTGCGGCAGCCTTGCTGATGCAAAACTGGGCGGGCGCATGCGCCAGTGCACCAACCCCGATTGCGCGCGCGAACACTATCCGCGTTCGAACCCGGCCGTCATCATGCTGGTCACCCGACCCGGTCCCGATGGCGGTGCCTGCCTGCTTGGTCGCCACGGCGGACTGCCCGACGGCATGTATTCGACGCTGGCCGGTTTCGTCGAACAAGGCGAAAGCCTGGAACAAACGGTAGCCCGCGAAGTGATGGAGGAATCCGGCATCACCGTGACCGACATCACCTATCGGGGCTCGCAGCCATGGCCGTTTCCGGACTCGTTGATGGTGGGTTTCAGGGCGCGCGCCAGTACCGTCGAAATTGACTTGTCGAACGACGAGTTGGAAGACGCCCGCTGGTTCACCCGCGCCCAGATTGCCAGCTTTTCTGAGCACGGTCGTCGCCTGCCGCGTGCCGATTCAATCGGCTTTCAACTGGTCGATGAGTGGTTAAAAGAGGGCTAGTCGATCTTCGCCGCATCTTCCTTGCGGAACGGATGCGACGGAAAGACGCCGAGAATTTTTACTTCCTTGGTCTGAAAGCGCAGTTCCTCGAGCGCCAGCTTGACGTTGTCGTGTTCCGGATGGCCGTCGATTTCGACATAAAACTGGGCCGCCTGAAAACTGCCGCCGACCAGATAGCTTTCCAGCTTGGTCAGGTTGACGCCGTTGGTGGCAAATCCACCCATCGCCTTGTACAGGGCAGCGGGAACATGACGAACCTTGAAAATCATGCTGGTGACGATGTCACCTGAATCCGGGGCCGGGACCTTGGCATCACGCGCCATGATCAAAAACCGCGTGGTGTTGTGTTCGGCGTCTTCGATATTGGCACGAAGCGATTCCAGTCCGTAGATTTCGCCAGCCAGTTCCGAGGCGATGGCCGCGTGGGTAGACTCTGCGCCGTCGGCAATCATCGCCGCACCCGCCGCCGTGTCGGCATAGACGACCGGTTCCAGCCCCAGCTCGCGGATAACCTTGCGGCACTGGTTCAAGGCGTGGACGTGACTGTGGACATGGGTCAGGTCTTCGATCCTGGTTCCCGGCAGGGCCAGCAGATGATGATCGATGCGCTGGAAATGCTCGCCGATGATATGCAGGCCGGAATCCGGCAGCAGGTGATGAATATCGGCGACCCGACCGGCAACGGAATTGTCGATGGGAATCATCGCCAGACGCGCCTTGCCACCGGTGACGGCGGTGAACGTGTCTTCAAAGGTATGACACGGCAGGGTCTTCATATCCGAGCATACGACTCGGCATGCGAGGTCCGAGTAAGCCCCCGGCGCGCCCTGAAATGCAATGGTTTGCTCGGCCATATCTTTTAATCTTCCTACTTAATCAAGCAAGCATCTGGCGTGCCCGCTCAAGGTCCGCCGGAGTATCGACACCGAGCGGCACCGTGTCAACGAGGGCGGCATCAATGCGCATGGCATTTTCAAGTGCGCGCAGCTGTTCCAGCTTCTCCGCCTTTTCCAGCGGCGACGGCTGCAAGGCAACAAAACGTTCCAGGGCAGCGCGGCGAAACGCATAGAGCCCGATGTGATGGAACAGGGGACCATCGCCGAACGGCGCGGCGCGGCGGCTGAAGTAAAGGGCACGTCCGACCGTATCGCCCTCGGCGCGGGATAATACCGCCTTGACCACATTCGGGTTATCGCGTTCATCCGTTTCCGTGATTTCTGTGACCAACGTCGCGATATCGACGTCTGGTTGCCCAAGCGGGCGCAAGGCCGCATGAACCACATCGGCGGCGATGGTCGGCAGGTCGCCCTGCACATTGACGATGACGTTGTGGCGACCGTCGGGGTCAATCAACGAGACGGCTTCGAAGATCCGGTCCGAACCGGATGGATGATCAGCCCGCGTCAACTGGGCACGACCGCCCGCAGATTCAACAGCGTCAACGATATCGGAGGAATCACACGCCACGACGACCGGGCCGACATCGGCCTCCATGGCACGACGCCAAACATGGACAATCATCGGCTCGCCATGAATATCGGCCAGCGGCTTGCCCGGCAGGCGTTCTGATTCCATTCGGGCCGGAATTACGACAAGGGGATTCATGTGTGCTCTTTTTTGGATTCTGAATTTCGTGTCAGGCAGTATAGTCTGTGAATATCCGTCTAACACATGGAAATAAGACACACCTATTTTTTATGGAGCCCCCTTATGAACGCAGGCTTTTTCGAGAACCTTCTGTTATCAGCCGGACTGACGTTTGCCATTCTGGCGGCCAGTCACCTTGCCGGGGAAATGCTGGTCCAGCCGATTGGCGAGCCCGGCCCTGCGATGACGGCATCGGCCCCGAATGCCGATAAAACTGCGGCACCCACTGCTGGTAGTGCCGAAACCGTGCCGTTGGCCACCCTGCTTGCCGCCGCCGATTTGAGCGCGGGCAAAAAATTGTACAGCAAATGCAAGGCGTGCCACACCATTGAGGCGGGCGGTAAAAACCGGGTTGGGCCGAACCTGTGGAATGTCGTCGGGCGCACCAAGGCCGCCAGCGAGGGCTTTAAATATTCAGGTCCCATGAAGGGTCTCGGCGGTGAGTGGAGCTACACCGATCTCGACGCCTTCCTCGCCAGCCCGAAGAAATTCGTCAAAGGCACCAAGATGTCATTTGCCGGTCTGCGCAAGCCTGCTGACCGTGCGGCAATGATACTCTATCTGCGTGAACTGAGTGACAGCCCGGTTGCCCTGCCGTGAGCGCGGCGGTTCCCGAACAAGCGCTTGAACTGGCTGTCCGCGCGGCTGATGCCGCCGGAGAGGTGGCACGGAAATATTTCCGTTCTTCCTTTGATGTCGAGAAAAAAGACGATGAGAGCCCGGTGACCATCGCCGACCGCGAGGCCGAAACGGTCATTCGCGACATTATCGAAGAGGTCTTTCCCGAACACGGCATCTTTGGCGAAGAGCACGGCAACGTGCGAACCGATGCCGAATATGTATGGACGTTGGACCCCATCGACGGCACCCAGTCGTTCGTAACGGGCAGGCCCCTGTTCGGCACTCTGATTGCGCTGTTGCATAGCAACCGGCCGGTGCTGGGCATCATCGACATGCCGGCGCTGGGCGAGCGCTGGATTGGCGCCGACGGTATTGCTGCAACCTTCAACGGCACGGCGGTGACGACACGCGATTGCACCGACATGGGCAATGCCTGGCTGTCGACGACGTCGCCGCAAATGTTCGAAGGAGACGATGCCGTGCGGTTCGAGACCTTGCGCCAGAAGGTCTGGCGGACCCAGTACGGCAGCGATTGCTATGCCTATGGCCTGTTGGCCAATGCCGGGCTCGACCTGGTCGTCGAGGCCAGCATGCAGCCGTATGATTATTGTGCGCTGGTGCCGGTCATCGAAGGGGCCGGTGGTGTTATTACCGATTGGCAAGGCCAACCGCTGGGCATGAATTCCGATGGCCGGGTGCTGGCCGCGGGCAATGCGCCCCTGCATACGGCAGCCATGAACATCCTAAATGGAGGATAAAGTACAAAGACCTTGCCGGTAATTAGAACCTGGCTTCCAGAAGCCGCGCCACCCGAAGGGTGCGCTTAAAGCAAGCCCCCCGTCCCGGCGGATGGGCAGGACAAAAATTAACCCCGGACCGTTGCAGCGGTCCGGGGCCAGGAGAAGCCAGCGAAAAGGAGCGGTTCCCTCGCAAATTTAGGCCTCCCCTTGGGGCAACTCTGGGGGCATCTGTTTGAGCTGTTATAAAGTTTATAATCCTCAACCATGACAGCACCCTGACGCGTAGCAGAAAATGCCGTCGGCACGTCGGGCTTGTAAGGGGGCCTTGGTGTCGCCACAATCCGGGGCCACGGTTATTACCAATATAGCTATCATCCATTCGTGTTTCAGGAGACCCGCGTGCAACGCTTTTTTATCGCCATTCTGACCGCCGCCGCTTTTTTATCGGCCACACCCGCCACGGCTGGGCCAGAACACGCCATCGCCATGCATGGCGCGCCGAAATACGGGCCCGGTTTCAAGCATTTCGATTATGCCAACCCGAACGCAACGAAGGGCGGCGAGGTGCGGCTGGCGGCCATCGGCACCTATGATAATCTGAACCCGTATATCCTGAAGGGCATTTCGGCGGCGGGCAGCGGACAGGTGTTCGAGACCCTGATGGAAAGTTCCGAAGACGAGGCATTCACCGAATACGGCCTACTGGCGGAAGCCATCGAGACCCCGGACGACCGTTCGTGGGTGATTTTCACCCTACGCAAAGAAGCCCGCTGGCACGACGGCAAACCAGTGACGCCGGGCGACGTTATTTTCAGCGCCAATATTTTAAAGACCAAGGGGCACCCGTTCTATCGAGCCTATTACGCGGCCATCGACAAGGTCACACAAGTCGGCGAGCGCGGCGTTAAATTCACCTTTTCCGACACCACCAATCGCGAACTGCCGCTGATTGCCGGACAGATTCCAATTCTGCCGAAGCATTACTGGCAGGGGCGCGACTTCACCAAAACGACGCTGGAGCCACCGCTGGGCAGTGGGCCATATAAAGTCGGCAAGGTCGAGGCCGGTCGTTCCATCACGTATGAGCGTGTGAAGGATTACTGGGGTGCCAATATTCCCGTTAACACGGGCCGCAACAATTTCGATGTCATTACATATGATTATTACCGCGACGGCACGGTGGCGCTGGAGGCGCTGAAATCCAATAATTACGACTTCCGTCAGGAAAACATTTCCAAGAACTGGGCGACCGCTTATGACATCCCGCAAATCCGCGACGGCTGGATAAAAAAGGTCAACATCCGCAACGAGCAGCCGACCGGCATGCAGGCTTTTGTCTTCAACACCCGGCGGGCGCAATTCACGGATCCGCGGGTGCGACAGGCCATCGGCTATCTGTTTGATTTCGAATGGACCAACAAGACCCTGTTTTACGGGCAGTACACGCGGACCAACAGTTACTTTTCCAATTCCGAGCTGGCATCCAGCGGACTGCCCGGCAAGGCGGAACTGGAAATTCTGGAACCGTTTCGCGGAAAGATTCCCGACGAAGTCTTTACCAAGGAATACATCGCACCGGCGACCGACGGGTCGGGCAGCAACATCCGCAACAACCAGCGCGCCGCCTTTCGGCTGTTGAAACAGGCCGGGTACACGTTCAAGGATGCGGTCATGGTCGCCCCTGACGGCAAGCCGCTGACGTTCGAAATTCTGCTGAGCCAGCCGACGTGGGAACGCATTTCCCTGCCGTTCGCCAAGAACCTGAAAAAACTGGGCATCACAGCAAAAGTCCGCACCGTCGATGCGGCCCAGTATCAGAAACGCATCGAGGCCTTTGAATTTGACATGGTCGTCGATGTGTTCGGGCAATCCTTGTCGCCGGGCAATGAGCAGCGCGACATGTGGACCTCAGAAGTCGCCGACACCACCGGCAGCCGCAACACCATCGGCGTTAAAGATACGGTCGTCGATGAACTGGTCGACATGGTCATTTCCGCACCGGACCGCGAAAGCCTGATTGTCAGGGCCCGCGCTTTGGACCGGGTGTTGCTGTGGGGGCATTACGTCGTTCCCCACTGGCATATTCAAAGCTTCCGCGTTGCCTACTGGAACAAGTTCGGTCGCCCGGCAACGACGCCGAAGTATGGGCTGTGCTTTAACTGCTGGTGGGTCGACGACAAGCTGGACGCGGCGCTGAAAGCCCATCAGGGCGACAGCTAGGAAACCAGACGCGATGTCCGCATACATCATCCGCCGCCTGTTGCTGATCATCCCGACCTTGTTCGGGATCATGGTCATTAATTTTGCCGTTGTTCAGGTCGCGCCCGGCGGGCCGGTCGAACAGATGATCGCCCAGATCAAGGGCACCGCCACATCGGCGACGGCGCGTTTTGGCGGCGGCAGTGGCGGTGAAACCAGCGGTGGTGGTGGAAAGTCGGCAACCATATCGGGCGGCGGTGGCGATGTCGCCAAGTACCGGGGCGCCAAGGGACTGGACCCGGACCTGATCAAGGAAATCGAAAAGCTGTACGGGTTCGACAAACCGGCCGGTGAGCGTTTCTGGATGATGATGAAAAGCTATGCGGTGTTCGATTTCGGCGACAGTTTCTTTCGCGATCGAAAGGTCATTGATCTGGTCATCGACAAGATGCCGGTATCGATCTCGCTGGGGCTGTGGACGACATTGATCGTCTATCTGATATCGATCCCGCTGGGCGTGATGAAGGCGGTGCGCGACGGGTCGCACTTCGACATCTGGACATCGGGCGTGATTGTGCTGGGCAACGCCATACCCGGATTCCTGTTCGCCATTTTGCTTATCGTGCTGTTCGCCGGCGGCAGTTTTCTGGATTGGTTCCCGTTGCGTGGCCTGACGTCTGCCGATTGGGACACCATGGGCTGGGCGCAGCGCATTGGCGATTATTTCTGGCACATCGCCCTGCCCGTGTTGTCCATGGTCATCGGCGGTTTCGCCGGGATGACGATGCTGACCAAGAATTCGTTTCTGGACGAGATCAACAAACAATATGTGATCACCGCACGGTCCAAGGGTTTGAGCGAAAAGCGCGTGCTGTATGGCCATGTCTTCCGCAACGCCATGCTGCTGATCATCGCCGGATTCCCCAGCGCCTTCATCAGCATTTTGTTCACAGGATCATTGCTGATGGAAATGATTTTCTCGCTGGACGGCCTGGGCCTGTTGGGGTTCGAGGCCGTCGTCAATCGCGACTATCCGGTAATGTTCGGGACCCTGTTCGCGTTCACTCTGTTGGGCCTGATCATGAACATCATCAGCGATGTCATGTATCACATCATCGATCCGCGCATCGATTTCGAAGCCCGTGGGGCGTAGCGCGATGAAACCCCTAAAGCCCATGAACGCCCGCCGACTGGAAAATTTCCGCGCCAACCGACGCGGCTATTTCTCGTTGTGGATTTTTCTCTGCATTTTCCTTGTCACCCTGTTCGCCGAGGTCATCGCCAACGACAAACCGTTGGTCATTCAGCACGATGGGGAATTTTATTCGCCGGTCTTCATGACCTATCCGGAAACCACCTTTGGCGGCGATTTCCCGACCGAGGCCGATTACCGCGACCCCTTTATCATCGAACAGATTGAGGCGACCGGCGGCTGGATTTTATGGCCACTGATCCCCTATGCCCACGACACCATCAATTTCAACCTGAACGTTCCCGCCCCAAGCCCGCCGACGACTGACAACTGGCTGGGCACCGACGCT